>Ga0209535_1002701_pt1 | contig 11536 bp, 25 predicted proteins | sample LinPmetageLP28_FD_184041 | JGI IMG/M metagenome (GOLD analysis project Ga0209535, IMG submission 184041) | Marine viral communities from the Pacific Ocean - LP-28 (SPAdes) (version 2) | ecosystem: Environmental > Aquatic > Marine > Oceanic | place: Pacific Ocean | collected 2009-08-22
TTCTAATATAGCTGAAAAAATATCAGACATAATAGACAAGCATACATTTAGTAAAGTTGAAAAGGCTCAGTTTGAAAAAGAAATGACACAGGTTTGGATTAATGCAGAATCTGATATACAAAAAAATATAACTGAGAGATGGGAAAATGATATGAATAGCGACAGTTGGTTAAGCAAAAATGTAAGACCTATTGTTTTGATATTCTTAGTAGTTTCAACTGTATTAATGGTCTTTATTGATGCAGGAGTTATAGAATTTGAAGTGAAATCTAGTTGGATTGATTTATTACAACTAGTATTAATTACAGTAATCGGCTCTTACTTTGGGGGTCGTAGTTATGAAAAAATTAATAGAAAATAAATTATTTAAAATATTTTTTTATATTTGTTTAACAGTCGCAAATCTGTTTAAGTTGCAAAACTTCAGGTAACCACTCCAGTTGGTTCAGGTAATATTTTTTTTTTATTTTTTTTTGTAGGGTTTTTTTTTGTTTTTTTTTTATTACATTTATATAATATGAAATATTCTAAAGAATTAATTGATAAAATATTCAACTATAAATCTATATCTAATATTGAAAAAATAAATAGATTATTAGAAATAGATGCAACTCAATATACAAATTGTGGTTTAGAAACTACAAAAACAGAAAAAGAAATAGTTAAAAAAAATAGTAGATATATTTATAAAGTAATATCTAAAATAAATCCTGAAATCGGTAGACAATTCCTAGAACATCAAGATAAATAAATGGCTAAAAAACTTACTAGAAGTAAATTAGTTAAAAAACTTGATACTATATTTAGTATATATATTAGAAGAAAAAACTCGATAAATAATATATCTAAATGTTTTACCTGTGGTAAACAAGACCATTGGAAAAAACTTCAAAACGGACATTTTCAAAGTCGTAAACATTATTCAACTAGGTGGGATGAAATAAATTGTCAAGTACAATGTGCAGGATGTAATGTTTTTAAATATGGAGAACAGTATGTATTTGGAAATAGATTAGATTCTAAATATGGTGCAGGAACATCAGAAAGATTACATCAAAAAGCTAAACAAATAATAAAATTAAGTAATTTTGAAATGGAAGAAATGATATTAAGGTATAAAAATTTTGTAGATTTAATGGAATAGTCTATATTTACAGTATTCTGTTTGTTTTGTCCTTTATGAAAGAAGGGGTTAATTAATTTTAATCCTTTTTTTTTGTGCTTAATTTTTTTTTATTAACAATTTTGTTTATATTTGTTATATAATTAAAACAAAACAATTTATAAAAATGGGATTACAAACACAAAAACAGGACATTCAAAAAGAAATCAAAACTTTAGAAGTTATGCTTTCTCACGCTACAATGATGGGCGACACTAAAAACCAAAAAACATTTGAAAACAAAATATTTTGGTTAAAATCAACTTTAACACATATAGAATAATGGAACTAGACAACGTAAGAACAAGATATTCGCAACAAGGTAAAAATCAATTAATAGCATTTTATATAGACAGGTGCGAAGCATTAGAAAGTAAAATACAATTTTTAGAAGCGCAATTAGATGTATTAACAAATAATAAATATTAAGATGGAAAAAAATATATACAGTAAAATATTTAAGTTGCAACAAGAAATAGGTTCTATTAGTAAAAGCAATGAAAACCCTTTTTATAAATCTAAATACTTTGATATTAATTCACTTATTGAACAACTAAGTCCATTACTAATAAAAAATAAATTAGTATTAATACAACCAATAACAGACAATCAAGTTAGAAGTATTATATATGACTTAGATGGTGGCTCTATAGAATCATCAATAGAATTACCTAATAATTTAGATGCACAAAAATTAGGAAGTGCAATAACATATTATCGTAGATATACTTTGCAATCTTTATTAGCTTTACAGGCAGTTGATGATGATGGTAATCTAGCAGTTAAAAAACCTACATTACCAAAATTATTAATTAATACACCACAATTTAAAAATGCATTAGAAGGTATGAAAGATGGTAAAACAATTAATGATATTAAACAACATTATACAGTAACAAAACAAATAGAAGAACAATTATTAAACTTTAAAATCAATTAAAATTATGGGAGCAATTATTAATGCAAGTATCAACGTAGCTAAATTACCTAAAGAAAAATTTGTAAAAGGTAAAGATGGTGCGGTGTGGTACAATCTAACAATCTCAATCCAAGATGAAACTCGTTATGGAAATAACGTAGCTTTAATGGATTCAAGAACATCTGAGGAGCGTGAAGCAGGTAAACAGGCTTTATACTTTGGTAATGGTAAAGTGGCGTGGATTAAAGATGCGCAAAACGGAAAAGGTAATATACATTTAGCTGAAAGAGAAGAAAAGATTGATATTATATCAGGAACAGAATCAGCTTATGTAAAAGAAGAATCAGACTTGCCTTTTTAAAAAAAACTTTACTAATCTAAAAATGGGTATGGGTTTTTATAATTCATACCTTTTTTTTTATATATTTATTTAATGACAGAAAAACAAACAGAACACCAAATGCTGATGCAGTTTATCGAAGAAGACTGTTTTGTAAATACAAAAGAAACTATTGAATACCCACCTGTTGCATTATCTTATGGAGAAAAACTAATTAAATCAAAAAAAGGCGATTTACTATTACCTATACCTTTAGGAACATTTGGCAATTTAAGTGTTGTAAGCGCACCACCTAAAACAAAGAAAACATTTTTTATCAGTTTATTAGCTTCAGTATTTTTGTGTAACAAAAACATATATGGTGGAAGAATTAAAGGTCATAGAAAAAACGGACACTTAATACACTTTGATACAGAACAAGGACTATGGCATTGTCAAAAGGTTTTCAAAAGGGTTTATGATATGAACTCACAAATAAATCCTGATATATATCACACTTTTGGACTTAGAACAATAGGTCATAAACACAGGCAAGACTTTATTGAATATTATCTATCACAAAAAATAAACGAGCCATCACTTGTGATTATCGATGGAATTGCCGACCTTGTAAGTGATGTTAATGATTTACAACAATCAAATGACTGTGTACAAAAGTTAATGGAATGGTCTGCTAAATATAATTGTCATATAATTAGCGTGATTCATAATAACTTTGGAACTTCTAAAATGACAGGACATCTTGGTTCTATGCTCGAAAAAAAGGTGGAGACCCACATAGAGTTAGAAGCTAATACTGTCAATAAAGATTGGGTTACTGTCAAATGTAAACGTAGTAGGGGTTATGCTTTTGAAACATTTAGCTTTACAGTAAATGAATATGGCATACCAAGTGTTGTTGATGATTTATACGACCCTTTAAATTAGTATGATACAGAAAAAAATGATATTAATCGCAAATAAGCACAAAAATTGGGTTGATATCGTTATGACTTTTGGATGCAATAAAAGAACTGCAGAAGACCTTACACAAGAAATGTACATTAAAATACAACTCAAGCTAGAAAAAGGCTTAGATATTATGTATGAAGATGATATTAATTACTATTATATATTTAAAACATTAAGGACATTGTTTTTAGACTTAAAACGTAAAGGTAAGAACATATCTATGATACCTTTAGATAACATACATTTAACTAATAATGATGTCAATTATAATGAAAGCTATGACAAAGTAAAAGAAGCACTATCTAAAATGTATTGGTATGACAGAAAAGTTTTTGAAATAATAAATCAAGGGGAAAGCATAGCTGAATTTTCTAGGAAGTCATATATACATTATTATTCTTTATATAATACATATAAAAAAGTAAAGGACAAACTAAAAAAATTATTATGAATTATAGGTATCCTAAATCTTTGTGGGTTATTGCAGAAGAAATAGCGAATGCTAGAACTACAATGAATAAAAGTAACAGGCAAAACAACCCTAGATTTGATAGAGGTAAAAAAAATAATTATGTTGATATTTTAGGTGTAGTCGGGGAGTTAATAGTTCTTGACTATTTAACCGAAAAAAATATTGATTATACAATGATTAAAATTTTAAATCCATATCCATCTAAAGAAGCAGATTTTACAGTTAAAAATAAAAAAATAGACGTCAAAGCTACTGAAGATTCAAAATATAGAAGCGTACTAGTCAATGAAGAAGCGCATAAAAAAGGACTAAATAAAATAGATTTATATTGGTTTGTTTATATAATTGATAAACAGAATTGTCAGTTTTATTTTGCAGATTATAATGAAGTTAGCAAATGGGATTGTAAATTGATGAAATACACTAATGCTTATCATTCAAAGATAGAAAATTTAAAAAAATGAAATTAGGAGATATAATATACTACATTACTAAGTACACAGGGATAAAACATATAGTCGAAACATATCACGCCTTTAAAGGCACTAAATGTAATTGCGATGAAAGAAGAAAAAAATTCAACGAAATAAAAATTAAAAGATGGTAACCTTTGAAGAAACAGATTTCAAATTATGGACAGTATTCCGAATGGGTACAAAACAACACATATCAGCCGAAGAATTTGAATTGGTGTGCAAACTACACGCTAAATATTACAAGCATAGTTTTTACAAACCCTGCACCTGCTCGCCTAAAACAGTAAACAGATGGATTAAAGATTTGAATGTAATCTGGGATAATGGGACTGAAAAAGATTCATAAATGGGAGAAAGCAGTCATATTGCTTTTAAATTTTGATGGTTGGGATTTAACTTGGTCAGGCGATGGTTACACACATTATGATGCTATCGGTAAAACCCCAAAAGGTTTTGATTGTGTTATTGAAATGAAGTTTCGTAATAAATATTATGAAGATAAAATGCTTGAGAAAGACAAGTATGATTCATTAATGAAATTAGATAAAGATATAATCAAACTTTATTTTGTCAATGACCCAAAGGGTAATTTTATGTATTGGCTAAACACTCTTAAAATGCCAGAACCTGTTAAAAAATATTGTCCTGACACTACAATGTGGACAAAAAAAAGATTAAAAAAAGATGTTTATCTTCTTAAAGAAAATCAAGCTAGTAGGATAAATATCAATCTTCACTAAAAAAAAAGTTATTAAATTTTGTTTATAACTTAATTTGTTTTATATTTGTTCTATGTTTAAAACACACAGAAAATTTTTAAAACAAGACCCTAACAATTGGAAATGGTTAATTTGCTTTTATGTTATGGCATTTTTTATTACAGTAATTTTAACAATACAGATATGAATTTAAAGACAATTAAACAGGAACTACAAGAATACATCAATAATGAAAAATCTAACTACAATGATGTTGACATTAATGATTTACATTATCATTTATTTAATGAAGACTACTATATTATAGGATACTATAATGCTGAACAATGGTTGAAAAAACATAACATCAATACTTTTCAAGGTATTAGTTTTGTTCAAGATTACGAAAGGGAAATGTTTGGTAATGATGGTATGAGAAATTATGACAATGCAGAAAGCCTAGTAAATATGATTGTTTATATTATAGGAGAAGAATTATTATATGAAAATCAAAAGGTATGAGATATAGAATAAAAAACAAACAACTTGTAATAGATTGGTTTAATAATTTTGCAGACTATATTGAAAGTTCAGACAGGAATTTATATCAACAAGCTATTGAATATGCAGATGATAAAGAATGTGAATTTTGAAAAAAGAAAAAAAGGTTAGACAATACAGGTCAAGACAAGGTAGGTCAGACAGACAATATGCAGGTAGTATGAAAGTTTTAGCTATCGCATTTATAGGTTTGATAATAAGTTTAATAATAACAATAATATAAAATGGGAACATCAAAGGACAATTTAATTGACAGAATATACGAGTTAGAGGAAGAATTAAAAGAAGCTAAGAAACATACATATATACACGAAACACATAGTTTGCATTGTAGCGATGGCGAAATGCATTTTGGTTATGGCGATGTTGATAATGAAAAATGGCTAGTATATAATATAGATTCTTTATTTAAAGACCTACCATTTATAATCACACAAGTTGTAAAGGAAAATAAAAAAATGCAAGAAATGTATTTAGATTTAATAAAACAAAGTTTAAAAGAATTATAATGAAAAATAAAATACACCCCTTTGAGAATGAAATTTTTAACGCCTTTAGAGTTAAAGAAAAAAAAATAAATGATGCTATAAGTTTTTTAAAGTTGAACGGATATAAAGTTTACGAAGAAAAGAAATGATATTACTTATTGACGCTGATAGTTTAATTTTTGCAAGTTGCTATCGACATAAAGAAAACCCTGATGATAATCCACACTTTGAAAACCTTGAAGACTGTGTAGCTAAGTTTGATGAGCAATTTATGAAAATTGTAAATGACTTAGAAGAAATCTATGATATTGAAAAAGTTATTACATTCAATGGAAGTAAAGGAAACTTCAGGAAATTAATGACAAAAAAATATAAAGCCAATAGGAAAAAACAAACACTACCCCCTCTTTTACACGATATGCACAAATACGTAAAGGAAACATACGATAGCAAGTTTGGATTTGGAATTGAAACTGATGACTTAGTTGCTAGGTATTGGTATAGATTATCAACAGAGTTTGGCAGACAAAATGTTATGATAGTATCTATAGACAAGGACTATAAACAATTTCCTTGCCTTATGTATAACTATCACTACAAACACAAAACAATACTAGACATATCAGAAAAAGAAGCTATGTATAATTTCTATGAGCAAATGATAGTAGGCGATACTGCAGATAATGTAAACTACTTTAAAGGAAAGGGTAAAGCGTTTGCTAAAAAATATTTTGTACATTGTGATAGCAAATACAAATACACAAAGAAACTATACAAATTATTCAAAGATAAATACAAAGGCAAAGCAAGACAAAGATATACAGAATGTTATAACCTTTTAAAACTTAGAACAAACTAATGCACAATTTAACACCAATAGAAATAGCTGTAAAAATTAAAGAATTATCAGGTCTTGATGTTTTTAAAAACACTAGACAAAGAAAATACATAGAAGTAAGGTCATTATTAAATCACTTATTACGCAACAAACTTAATATGCGTTGGATACATATAGCACAATTCTATATAGATAATGGTAAAAATTATGACCACTCTACTGCATTATACTCTAGTAATAAATATTATTTAAACGCTCAGCATAATCCTAAGCTAAAAGAAATAGAAGAAATATTTACTTTCAAATCAGATTTATGTTATGATAAAATAGACAGAGTACATTACTTAGAAAATAAAGTAACAAACTTAGAAAACAAAAATTTAGAATTAAAGAATAAATTTAACCACCCAATGTATAAAGTGATTAGAAATGTTCCTGATTCTTTAGTTGATGAGGTTGGTCATAAATTAAAGTTATGGGAAAAATCACTAGAATGGAAAAAAGAGTTAAATTAAATACGTTATATAGTTATGATAGAGAAAGTTAAGATTAATAAAATATATTCAAACCCTGTAAACCCAAGGACAATTAAAGAACATAAATTCAAGAAATTAGTTAATAGTATAAAAGAATTTCCTGAGATGTTAAAGCTAAGACCAATCATAGTTAATAGTGAGATGGGAATATTAGGTGGCAATATGCGTTACAAGGCTTGTCAGCAATTAGGTTTAAAAGATGTATGGATTATTAAAGCTGAGAATCTAACAGAAAAACAAATGCAACAATTTGTAATCAAAGATAATGTAGGCTTCGGTGAGTGGGATTGGGATATACTTGCTAACAGTTGGGATACTAAAGAATTAAAAGATTGGGGTATTGATGTTTGGCAACCTGAAGAAGCAATAGATTATAGCGTGTTAGATGAGATTGACTTAGATGATGAAATACAAACTATGTATGACCAAACAAAGAAATCAATAATACTTGAATATCCTGCTGCAGATTTTGAGCCTATAAAAAAAATATATGATGACTTAAAAAATAAAGGAATTAATTTATCTGATTTATTTTATAAAGCTATGCAAAAATATAAATTATGATTTGTTATATACCTTCAAAAAATAGACCTAACACAAAAACTCATTTATTATTTAAGAACGCTAATATAAAAGTTATTCATTTTTTAGAGCCAAATGATTATGAAAAATATGATGTTCCGTATAAGGTAAATATAAAACAAACAAATAAAGGTATCAGTTTTGTTAGAAATTTTATGTTAGATTATGCAAAAACCAATAATCATAAATGGGTAATTTTTTCTGATGATGATATTACTGCGTTTGGAATTTATAATGGCAAAACATCCACTAAAGATGCAAATATATGGCACGAGATATATGCTAAAGCACAAAAATTACCATTTGAAATATATGGTATAAATTATGTGCAACACGCTTGGCACGAGAAAAACTCTTATAGTATTAATCGCAAATATGTAGAAGTCTGTGTGTTAGTTAATGTTGAAAAAATAAAATGGGGTTATGTCAAAGGTATGAAACAAGACAGGCAGTTTTGTATGGAAACTATCAGGAATGGATACGGTATTGTTAAGTTCAATCATTTCTGGTTTCGTTGCCCTACAGTCGGCACTAATAAAGGCGGATTGTATGAAAATTATGAGAATAAAGAAGATTATATTTCAGCGCAAAGATTAGTTAAAGAGTATTACCCTTATGCGAAATTGAATAAAAAAAATAATAGAATAGATGCTAAACTTGACGTTGCAGGTTTCGCTAAATCTCTGAATAAAATAATTAAATGAAAATATTAGAATTAGAAAAACAACAACACGACAAAAAGATTGGTTCAAGGTGTGAGTTTGTTCCACCTACTGTAACTGAAAGTTGTTTACTTGAATTTGAAGGAAAGATAATAGGTTTTTATTTAAACGACTTACCTGACAAACTAAAACAATACATTACAATAGCCAACAAAGAATTCTTGAGTAATAATGTTCCTAAATCATTACTAGAGCGTTCTGATGTTATGCAAATGCAAAGAAAATACGGCATAAGTAGAGCAGAAGCAAAGGCTAGGAATACAGTACAGATGTCAACTATATTAGGTGGCGTATTAGCTAAACCTCATCTTAGAAGACCTTACAATTCTGTTTCAGCAGTTCACACAAACCAAAAAGCAAAGACATTCATAAAAGCAATGTTACTATCTTGTTTGGAAAGTGAGAAACTAATCAAACAGTATATGCCTGAACAATATGAAATACAAAAAAAGATAATAGAAGAAACAACATTACCTAAATATAGATTTGGAAACTTATTTACTAGCAGTATATCTAACTTCAATATAGCAGCACCATTTCATCAAGATAGGGGTAATTTAAAAAACACAGTAAACGTAATACTAACTAAAAGAAAAGATACAGAGGGTGGGGCATTATGTGTTCCTGATTTTAACCATACATTTGAACAAGCTAATAATAGTATTTTAGTATATCCTGCTTGGTATAACATTCACGGAGTTACTAAGATTATAAAGCATAATGAAGATGCTTATAGAAATAGCTTAATATTTTACCCCCTCTCTGGTTTTGATAAATAATATGAACAAAAGTAGACACATAAAAAAAGAATCAATGATTAAGGCTTTAGAACAAAGTCTAGGAATTGTAACAGTAGCTTGTAAGAAAGCTGAAATACCAAGAAGTACATTTTATAAATGGCTAAATGAAGATGAGGATTTTGCAAGAGAAGTTAAAGACATTGAGAATATTGCTTTAGATTTTGCAGAAAGTCAATTACATAAACAAATATCTGACAACTCAACATCAGCTACAATATTCTATTTAAAAACAAAAGGTAAAAAAAGAGGGTATATAGAAAGACAAGAGATAACAGGTGCTGATGGAGTTCCTACTAATTTCCAAATCGAGATAATTGATAAAACCGAAGATACAGACTAACATAGTTTACAAACATCTTGTAAATAGTGATAAGAAAATAGTTGTAGAGCAAGGGGGAACTCGTAGTGGTAAAACATACAACATACTTTTATTTATTATATTTCATTATTGCACACATAATAAAAATAAAATAATTACTATTTGTCGTAAAACATTTCCAAGTTTACGAGCAACAGTATTAAGAGATTTCCTACAGATATTAAATCATTATCAAGTTTATAGAGATGAGTATCATAATAAAAGTAGTAGTGAATATAATTTATTCGGAAACTTAATTGAGTTCACATCACTTGACCAATCACAAAAGATTAGAGGGCGTAAAAGAGATTTACTATTTATCAATGAGGGTAACGAGTTATATTGGGAAGATTGGCAACAATTAATATTTAGAACACAAGAACGTATAATATTAGATTTTAACCCATCAGATGAATATCATTGGATATACGATAATGTTATAACTAGAAAAGATTGTGCGTTTTATAAAACTACTTATTTAGATAATCCTTTTTTAGAAGATGTAATTAGAGATGAGATAGAAAGGTTAAAAGAAACCGATGACCAATATTGGCAAATATATGGATTAGGGGAAAGAGCAAGTAGTATTAATACAATCTTTAAATATGCAGAGGTAAATAAAATACCTGATGATGCTAAACTAATATCATACGGAATGGATTTTGGTTACAGTAATGACCCTACAACGCTTGTAAGCGTATTCGTGATGGAACATAACTTATACATCAAAGAGCATTTATATAGAACTCAAATGACAACGCAAGACATTAATATATTTTTAAGAGAACAAAACTTATTGACTAACCCTATATATGCAGATAGTGCAGAGCCGAGACTGATAGCTGAACTAAGAAGAATGGGGCATAATATATTTCCAAGTTTAAAAGGTAAAGATTCAATCAATGCAGGTATAGACTTATTAAAAAGATATAAATTACATATTACTTCAGATAGTAACAATGCTATACAAGAATTTAGAAACTATAAATGGAAAGAAGACAAATCAGGTAGACTTATAAATATACCTGAAGACAAGCATAATCATATTATTGACCCTTGTAGATATGCTACTTACTCTATATTATCAAGACCAAACTTTGGTAAATATACCTTACATTAAAAAAAACTTATAAAATATTTTGTTTATAACTTAAATAGTTTTATATTTGATATATAATAATAAAACAAACAAAATGAATTTAGAATTAAACAAATACGAAAAAAAATTAGTTGTTTATGCTTTAAGAGAAGTAGGAAAAGAAGCTGCTAAAAAAAATAACGAATTAACTTTAATGAATGTTTCTAGTTTATTAAATAAAATGCAGAACAATGTTTGAAATAAACGGATACTCAAAAGAATACTATATAGGTTCAAAACTTATAGGTAAAGAAATATTAGAAACACCTGATAGAAAAAGACTAGGATATACAGGTAGAAAACTAGAAACATTACAAGAAAATATAATGTTTAAAAAACTTTATAAAAAAGGCACAGAAGTTTATACTGAAGTGTCTCCAATATGTGGTAAACTATTAGGAACACAGCAACAAAAATTTCAGATATTAGCTAACTCTAGAAGTGCATACAATAAATAATGGGCATATATAAAACACAAATACAGAATTTAAAAGA
>Ga0209535_1002702_pt1 | contig 11533 bp, 6 predicted proteins | sample LinPmetageLP28_FD_184041 | JGI IMG/M metagenome (GOLD analysis project Ga0209535, IMG submission 184041) | Marine viral communities from the Pacific Ocean - LP-28 (SPAdes) (version 2) | ecosystem: Environmental > Aquatic > Marine > Oceanic | place: Pacific Ocean | collected 2009-08-22
TATTACACAGCAGAGATGGATCAATTACAGCTCGACGCTCAAGCGGCAGCACAAGATCCTGATACAGGTCTAGGTTCTTATCAAAATTATTTAAATAATGCAGAAAACTTTGCTACTGCTGGCGAAACTTTCTTTAATAATAACGGCACTGCTTATCAAACCAACATGAATAATGCTAACACTATGTATGGTAATGCTGCAACGCAAGCGCAACTACAAGCGGCAGCGGCAGCGGCAGGTCAGAACGCTGGGGCAACGCAATATAACGCGGCAGGTCAAGCTTTAAATAATGCTAACAATCAGTTTAGTAGTGCTAATACACAATACAACAATGCAACCAATCAATATGATCTCGCTGCGGCTGCAGCAGCTGCAGGTCAGAACGCTGGTGCAGCAAACTTTAACCAAGCTGGTCAATACAGTGGCGCTAATGCGTATCAACAATTTATGTCACCGTATCAACAACAAGTTATTGATGCGACTATGGCTTCGTTTAATCAACAACAAGCCGAGCAACAAGCAGCGCTTGGCGCTTCTGCTGGTAACGCGTTCGGTGGATCGCGGTTCGGGGTTTCTCAAGCGCAACTAATGGCCGACTCTGCTATTGGTGGCGCACAATTACAAGGTAACTTATTAGCGCAAGGCTTTACACAAGCTAACCAATTAGCTAACCAAGCGTACAATCAACAAATGGGCTTAGGTCAAGCAAACATGGGACAAGCTGCAGCTAACCAAGCAGCGTATAATTCAGCGGCGCAAGGTTATAATCAAGCGGGACAAAACTATGGTCAACTTGGTTCTAACTATCAACAACAAGCTCAAGGTCAACTTAACGCTGGTAACGCGCAACAAGCAATGGCAGCACAGAATGCAGCATTGTATGGTCAGTCAGCACAACAGTTTGGTTTACAAGGCGCTAATCAATTAGGTATGGCTAACGCTGCACAACAACAAGTACAAAATCAAATGGGTATTTATGCAGGGTTAGGTCAACAACAAATGGATATGGGTAATTATGGTCTTACTGGTCTAGGTAATCAAATTAATACTTTAACACAAATGGGTCAACAGAACCAAGCTAACGATCAAGCAGCATTAACGGCTGAACAAGCAGCTCTAAAAGAAGCAGCTTTTGCTAATCAACAAAACATGGGTTTCATGGGTCAGATGCTAGGCGCTGCTTATGGTTCACCATCATCAACCACTTACACCACGGTGCCAGAACCATCAACAATGCAAACGCTTCTTGGAGCGGGGCTCGGGATTGGTGGTATCATTGGTGCTTTAAGAGGTGACAGAGGTAGTGGAGGAACTTAATGAATAAAATATTAAAAAGACCATTGTTTAATATGGGCGGTCGTGCCGGTGCTATGGATAGTGGCATTGTATCTGGTTTTGCTAAACCTAGTTACAAAATAGGTGGTGCAGTGCAGAGACAGGGTTTTGCGGGTGGTAACTATGTTGACATGTTAGATCAATATGTACAACCACCAAAACAACAAACAGGTATGACAACATCTGATTACTTACGTCTTGCTGCTGCTGGAGCACAGATTATGGGTGCAACACCAGTTAGTAGTAAAAGTGGTGTTATGGGTGCATTAGCAAATTCTGCTGCACCATTAGCTAGTTTAGGTACTGATCTTGCTAACAGCAGAGACACACGTGACGCAGCATATAGAAAAGAATTATCTGACTATAATAGATTAAGAGCAGGTACTGCTATTGAACAACGTGTGACAGAAGATAAAAATGCATTCCAAAAAGAATTACAAGATGATGAACAAGCATTTAGTTTAGAAAAAGTAGAAGCTGAAACTGACGCAGCTATTGCAATCTTACAAAAAGAATTAGATTTATTCCCAGACAAATACAAAAAAGAATTCCAGTTAAAAGAATCACGTGCTAATCAATTGATTGAAGAAATGAAAGACCCTGAGCTTTCTCAAGAAGATTATTTACAGAAAAAAGATATTTTAACTAATATTGTTTATGGTGATTGGACTCGATTAATTACATCAGAAAAAGCTGACCTAATGAAAGACAGTGATTTCTTAGAAGCAATCGGAAAAAATATTAGAGATGCAGTTAAACTTTCTAAAATTAAACCAGGTGAACCAGGTCATCCAAATAAATACACTGATATGACAGAAGCTGCAATTACCAAACAATTATATACACGTGCTTTTGAAGAATCTGGTTTGATTGATTTATATGTACCGCCATACGCTGGCAGAGAAGAATCTGCTACCGGTGGTAGAGTTGGTCGTAATATGGGTGGACCAATGGCAATGGGTACTGATCCTTATCAAGAACGTTACAGAGAAAAACAATTAGATCCAGGACCTATGGAACCTGGTGGATTACCGGATGATCCAAATGCTCCACCAATTATGACTGCATCAGCAGATCAGCCTATGTCATTAACGTTTAAAGAATTGCGCCAGCGTTTACCGGCGGAAGTATCCGACAATGTAATTCAATTAATTTTAAACAGTGAAGAAGCAATGATTGATTTTGCACAACTACAAACACCACAGGATATAACCAGGTTTAATCAAAAGTATAATACGGATTTAGAACTACCAACGGTGGCTTAAATGAATCCTATTGAAAGATTTTTTAATTTAGTATCAAGCAAAAAGAATGAATCTGGACCTAACATGCGCGACGTGGCAGGTGAAAGTTCATATTATACAGACCTTATAAACGAAAATAAAACGGATGAAACTGGTAATCCTTATAGTTTTTTTACTAAAGAAATGCGTGAAAATGATGACTTTACTAAATGGGGTTCTCTTTCTGACATATCATTCATAAACCAAATATTAAAAGGTGTCTTTGGTAAAGAGACACCAACTACAGATAGTAATTATGCCTATGGTTCTTTTATGGAGAACAACGGCACGATGTTGACTACAGAACAAATAAAAAATAACTTATTAACTGGTAGTGTTGCAGATAAATTTGATTATGAAAACCTTGTTAGAAAAAATTTAATAACCAGAACCGATGGAGAAATTGGAAACTATCAAAATTTTCTTGATAACTCTGATAGCTATAGTGTAGACAACAGTATTTATGATAGGATAAGAAACAGAAAAGACCTAGAACGAGCTTCAACCACGGTAGGTGAACAAGTAAAAAACGAAGACAATTCTATTTTAGATGGTGCTCTTGGAGGCGACACAGACTTAAAGCAAAACTTTGAAGAAATAAACATAAAGGGCGCAAACTACCGTTTTGATAAAAATAACGGAGAGTTGTTAGTTAATGCTACTCCTGAAAATTTTAAAGATTTTGAAGCACAATTTCTTGCGTTTAAACCAGCAGAATACAACGAGTATTTATCTTTGTTAGAACAGAAAAAAAAATTTGCATCAATCAATTATAGTGATGCAAACTTTGTAACAGAACTAGCTCAAGCAGAACGTAACTTATTTAATGCAGACGGCACTGCAACTTTAATGGATAATATGTTCGCAGATCACGTAGCTGTTTTAAAAGACGCTGCTGCCAACGGCGATCGTTCTTATGGTTATGGCCAACTAACACAATTAGGCATAGAATTTATTCCTGGTATAGGTATGTTTGGTTTAGGCGGAATAACAAAAGCAGCTAAAATTGTTTATAATGGAGCAAAAATACCTTTAGAGTTTGTAACCGGCACAACAAGGTTAAGTGCAAAAACAAAAGCTAATTTGACATCAAAAGGTATTCCTGCAAGTGCTATAAAAGCAATTGAAATTAAAAATGCTGAAGCAACGGTTATGTACGCACGAAATAATAAACCGTCTATTACTAAAGCTGCACCTCGTAATACTGATACTAGTGCAGCAAATAAAGCAACCTTGATTAGTAAAAATAAAGGTAAACCCCTAGGTGTAAAAAATATTACTCAAGAACAAAAAAATGATGTAATTAAATTAAAAACGGACAATCCAAACATAACCACACAAGAAATAATAAAGTTAACAAATGTAGGAAAAAGTTCTATAGGAAACATTTTAAAAGATGCGGGTCTTACAGTAAATCCAACATTTACTGCTGATGAAATTAAAAACATAATACAATTAAGAAAGCAAGGTTTATCTATTAAGGAAATTAGCGAGCAAACAGGCAAAAGCAGGCAGGGTGTTAGCACTATAATGAAAGACAATAAACTTAGAGACGCTGATATTAAAATAGCAAACATGGATGAAGCTGCTAAAAACTTTGATCCTAATAACCAAGCAACTTGGAAAAATTCTTTATTAGTAGTTAAAGACAGCACTGGCGCTAAAGAAACACATAGATTTGTTTTTCCAGAAAACGAACAAGTTAAAAAAACAATTGTAGAATTTATAAATAACAATGTAAGGGGTGCTACCAGAGGGTCAGGTAACTATACTGTTGCACAGTTGGCTGAAATATTAGGTATGCCAACTGAAAATTCATTGTCAGCTGCTATAATAAATCTTGCTGATGACACTAACTTAATTAAAAAATACGTAAAGTCTACAAATACAGGAGACAAAGATGGTCTTAGAAATCAATTAGAAAAAATATGGAGGACTCAAAATCCAGAAGAAGCTAAAGAATTAGCTTTGTTAAGAAGAGAAGTAAAAAAATTAAACGATGAATTGGACCTTACAGGTTATGATAGGTTTGAAGTAGATCATATTAGATCTATTATAGATGACTACCATAACACTGGTGCAGTAGATTTTAGTACAAAAAACGTTCAAATAATTCCAAAATTTGTTAACCAAGGTGGCTTTCAAAGAAATGGAAAAAATTTAATTGATTTACCAGAATATACGTCAAAATTTAAAATATTTGAAAATTCAAAATTTGGTATTAGAAAATTATATAAAGATCTACAAAAACCAAACATAACTGCAAAAGAAAAAGAACAAATACAAAAAGCCATTAGAGAACAATGGAACACATGGAGTGAAATTGTTGATGATCATGAGGTCTTGTTTGACTTTACAAAGTACAAAGGAAAGTTACCTGACGAATATTTGATCAAAAACAAACCAGATGATTTTGATGCTTTCGAACAACTGTATGGTTTAGCTGATGACTTAATTGGACAAAGAAGCCGTCAAATTAGTCAAGAATACTTAGACACTTTATTGGCTAAGGGCGGACGTGTTAGAAAAAAATATGCTACCGGAACGCGGGACGGGACTTTAGTTGGCGACGACATAGTACCGCAAAACAGTATTTACGGTCAGTACTTACTTAATTTAAATACTAGCATAGACAAACGTTTAAGAGATCAAGACGCAATGGATCAAATTTTAGAAGCACCTAAGTCTATGCAAAACGCTGTGGCAACAACTTTATACGATGAAGAGCAAGTAGCATTCTTAGAAGAGGTAAGACAAATGCCTAACAGCGTTAGAGCTAAACTTAAACAAAAAGTAATAGATGCTAGAGAAGTTCAAAAAAGTTTAGCAGAATCATTACGTGATCCACGACCAGTTAAGTATCCATTGAGTTCAATACCGGAACTAATTACAGATAACGTTGCAGTTAAATCTATAATAAAAAATCAAATGCTACCAACAATAGTAATTAAAAGTTTTATTAATGATTTGATTGGTAAAGAGGGACCCATTAACGCTGAAAAAATAGCGCCCAATGCATTTGGTATTTTTAACATGGGACCAACTGAATCTACCCCGGACGAATCAAAATACATTGATGGTATAAAAGAATTTAATCGTGCTTTAGAAACTGGTGTTACTAATATTGGTTTTAATACTATGGATTTAATTTTAGGTGGTTTAGATTTAGCTTCTTTTAGTAAGTTTGATCTATCAGAAAAATTAAGAGACCTATATGATGAAAAAGGAGTTAACGAACCAGAAACTTTTGTTGGTGATATGGTAGCATTGTTAACAGAGTTTGGTGCTCCTGCTGGATTAGTTACTAAGTTAGTTACGCGAGCACAGAAAGCTATGCGTCTAAACGGTGTTAATACTATGACACGTTACCTAGATCCTGCTGTTACTGGCGCTACTAAACGTGGAATTCAATTTACTAATCTAGCTAGTCGCGTTGGCACTGGTGCTGTAATCTTTGGCGCAACAGATTTTATTGCTGGTGGTCCTTACAATAGTTTAAAAAGAATGTTTCCAGACGACGCAACTTTGTTGCCAGGTAAACCAGAAAGAACGGATGATTTAAATGGTGGTGATTTAACCGCAGCTAACTTTAGAAACAGACTAAGGTTCGCGGCCGACGGCGCGTTGATCGGGGGTTTGTTTCCGTTGCTTGGTCCACCTATATACGGTTTAGTAAAAGGCACAGCTAAACTTCCTTTTAAAACTATTCCTGGAATTAATCGTTCCGTTGTTGGTGGTGGTTTACAATTAGCCGGCGTACCAATAAGAATAGCAGCTGATGTGCTAGCTGGTAAAGTTCCTTACACACAAGCTATGATTCCAGCGGTTGGTAAAACAATTAGTAGGGTTGGAGAAAAAACTGCTAGTGCTATACAGCAATCAGCGGCGTTTGTAGGTAGAAATGTTTTTGCTCGAGCAGCGTTAGCTGGTTATGATGCAAAAAATGCTTTAGTTAATGAGTTTGTTGCACCTATGTATCAATCAGGTGCTACATTTACTAAAGGTATACCAAAAATATTTGGTGGTGAAGGCGGTGGTTTACCGGAATTTAAACAATGGCGTAACTTTACCGTAAATAACGCTGACCCATTACACGCTAATCTTGCACGTATAGATAATAAACTAGCCATGTTTAGAGATATAGGCAAACTAAGTAAAGAAGCTTTTGCTCTAAGCACAAAGTCTAATGCTTTCATTAAAGCAAAATCTAGAACTGTTGAAAAACTATATAAACAAGTTGAAGATATTTCTTTTCGTTTAGCAAAAACTTTTGAACAACAACATCAGAAATGGGGACAATTTTCTACTATACAAAAAAAATATTTAGATGATGTATTAGATTATGTTAATGGTTACAAAAAATTAGACAGCATTGATCCACCGTTGAGAGCAGCGGCGCAAGAGTTAAAAGAATACAATAGAAAAATAATGAATGAGTTTAAAGATATTTTACCAGACAACAATAAACTTAAAACCTTATTAACACAAGACATAGACAGTCAAATGAGAAAGTCTTTTGCTGCATTTACCAATTCTAATTTTAGACCTGGTGCTGAAAATGTTAAAGCAGCTAGAGATTACATTGCTAAATTTATTAAACAAGATACGTCTTTAATTGCTGAAGCTAAAATGGCTTTTCCTAAAGCTAAAAATATAGAAGAAGCTATAAACAATTTAGCTGAATTAAAAGTTGGTGATTTAATGCATGTAGCTAGATACGAAATGGAAGATCCAATTCGAGCTTTTAGAACCATGGTTAATAAATTAGAAAGCACTGGAGTTAAAGGACTAGTAGATCCTTTGGAAATATTTACCGGACAAGAATTACCTGCGGTGATTAGAAACTTAATGGGTCAAGAAAAAAATCTTAAAAATAGTTTAATGCAAACTACCGGTAATGTTATTGCTAGTACGCAACAAAAAGAAGCTTTAGATAGAATAGCAAAACTAGGTTTAGAAAATGGTTGGTTATTTAATAGCGCTGAAGATGCTTTAACTAAAGGTAAGATATATAATTCAGTACCAGTTAGCGATATTAAAGGTGCTGGTTTCTTACCGTCAGATATACTAGGACTACACGGTACTCCTGAAATGGTACAGCAATTATCTGGTTACAGTATTTTTGATTCATTCTTAAAGAATAAAATTTATCAAAACTTCTTAGCCTTTAAATCAATGGTGCAAGGAGGTAAAACTCTTTATTCTCCTGCTACACAAATGCGTAACTTTGGTTCTGCTAGTTTATTCGCTATGAACGTTGGCCACATTGGTGGCAACACTAGTGTGACACAAAACTTTAAAATAATGTTAGATGATATCTTTGGTGCTGGTCCTAAAGTTGACGAGACTGCTTTAACTAAATTTATTGAAAGAAAAATTGAGCTTGGTGTATTAGACGAGAACGTGGTAGCTAATGAGCTTGGTGCGGTGCTTAGAGAATTAAAAGGAGTTAGGGGTGTAGATGGCAAACCAAACATAGGTACCCTTAATCAGCTTACGCAACGATTAGGTGACACACAACTGACACAAACAGTACAACGTTTGTATGCCGGTGGTGATAACGTATGGAAAGCATATGGTCATGAGTTCTACATGTCAGAACTAAAACAATTTACCAAATCATTAGATGATGTTTCTAATTTCTTTAGAACGCAAGTTGGTCGTGAATGGGATGCTACTGTAAATGGCGTACCAAAAACGCTGGCTGAAGGCATAGAAGAAATGGGTGCACACTTAGTAAGAGAAACTTATCCAACCTACAGTAGAGTACCACCAGCAATTCAAGCTTTAAGAAAACTACCAATTGGTAACTTCATATCATTCCCGGCTGAAATGATTAGAACATCACTTGCTACTACTTCATCAGCAATGAGAATGATTAGTTCAGGCAACCCTGGATTACAAGCAATGGGCTATAGAGCGTTGATGGGACAATTTACTACTATGTATGGTTTTAATCACGGCGCACAAAAACTAGCATCTAAAATGACTGGTATTGGCGAAGACAAACTTAGAGCCTACCAAGATGATTTAGGTCCAGAGTTTATTGATGATCATATTTTAGTACCCATAAGCACACAAAATGAAAACGGCACGTTTAAAGTTTTTGATGCTTCAACCTACAATCCATACAACTATATAGTTGGACCGGTTGAACAATTTATTCGTGAATTAAATTCAACACGATTAGATCCAGCGCAAGTAGATTCAGAATTAGATCGACGTTTCTTTGATGCAACTGGACCTTTTATGAAATTGTTAGATCCTTTTATAAGTGAGTCAATTGGTTTCGAACCTATCCTAGATATTTATGCACGTAATGGTGTGACCAGAGACGGCAATAGAATATTCAGTGAACTAGATTCACCGTCCGATAAACGAGAAAAAGCTATCTATCATGCCTTTAACACTTTAGCGCCAGGGTTTGTACGATCTGCCGGTCAAGTATACGGAGCGTTAACTTTAGACACCAAGGGTGGTAGAGTTATGGAACTAGGTGATGTGTTAATTAGATTAATGGGTGGTTCTATTATGACTGTTGATCCAGTATCAGCACTAGAGTATAAAGCAATTGACATAAGAAAAATTAGAGGAGCTGCATTTCAAACAGAACACTTCTTTAGTAAAACAAACGCATTGTCACGTGGACCTATTTTAGATGAATATGGTAGACAAAAAGGACACGTAATGGCCAACGAACTTAGAGATATTCAAGAAGAAGCTTTTGTAGCACAATTTGGTATTTGGAAAATGTTTCATAAGGCGCAAGCTTCAGGTTTATTAACTGAAGATCAAATCAAAGAAGTGCTTGGTAAAAAAGGACGTAACGTACCTAACTTAAAGAACTTATTAGACGGTGAGTTTACTCCTCTTTCTTTTAGTAAAGAAGCTTTGAAGAAAAGAGCTGACTCTTTAGTAAATGAATATGAAGCTAAAGGTATTGATGTGGATTATGATGATCTTTATCCATATTACGATTTGCTAGAAGTTATAGATGAATTTAAATACAGAGAATTTAAAGATTTCTTAGATCCAGCAAGACCACCGTTGGATGAAATAAAATTTGATCCAGAGTATTTAAAATCTATGGAAATTAGTCAAGCAGAAATACCTGTAGCACCATTAGATACTTCTAATTTTGTAGACACACAAGTAGCAGCTGCACCAACACAAAATGTAATAGGTGCAAACAACCAACAAGTAAACAACACAACAGGATTGACAAGAAACGAAGAAGCTTTATTATCACCAAGCGATCAATTCTATCGTCGTAGTCAAAGAGGTAAAATCTAATGGAGATGGAACCACAAACAGAACGCGAACACATAATTTCAATACAAGGACATATAACCGGGGTGAAGAGAGAAGTCGAAAACTTGAAGCAAGACGTATCACATGTACACAGAGACGTGGAGAAATTGGGCGGTAAGATAGACAAAATCTATTGGGTTGTTTTAACCACGGTGGGGGCCGTTGGTTTAATTGTTATTGAAGGTTTAATAGGAATGTTAAAGTGAGGTCAATGACCGAAGATGTTCTGCAATGGTCAGAGCAACATTTAGAAACAAAAAATAAACACCTAGGTAATGTCTCGGTTTGTCCTTATGCTAAGCAAGCCAGGATCAAGAAAAGTTACAGAATATTAGAGTGCCACGAACATAAAAAACTTGTTGACACTATAATAAAGTGCATAAAGTTGGCTAAAGATCCAGCTATTCAAATAGCTATTGCCTGTTGTGATGATATACAGTACGACGTTGAGGAGCTTGTGGCTATAATAGATACCTTAAACAAGGTTTTTGTGCCGCAAAACATATACTTGATGGCTTCACATCCTTATGATGATGAGGAAGATGAACCTGTTGAATTCCTAGAGTCAGAAGATTGGGAACCAGACAACGAATTTGTAATGATTTTAGTACAAAAATTTGATGAATTAGAGAAAGCTAGTGACAACTTACGTAAGACTGGGTATTATAAGCACTGGCCTAAAGACTATTACGAAGGCACAGTTTTAAAACGACAATCTTATAGGAGATACACTTATGCGCGGCATGAAAAAACGAATGAAAAAAGGCGGTAGTGCACTTAAGGGTGGACAATCTAAGCTAGATAAAAACGGAGACGGTAAGATTACTGGTGCTGATTTTGCTATGTTGAAAAAGAAAAAGAAAAAGAAGTCTACTAAAAAACGTGTTAAAGCTATGGGCGGTGGCGCTATGAAGAAACGCATGAACATGGGTGGCGGCGTAATGAAAAAAAGAATGAAGAGAGGCGGCAAAGTAAATGGCTAAAAAGGATACACATGTAACCAAAGACGGTCGAGTTGCTAAAAAAGGTTTGTGGTATAACATCGCACAGAAGAAAAAGAAAAAACAAAAGATGCGTAAGAAGGGTGCTAAAGGCGCTCCAACTCAAGCAGCTATTAAACGAAGTCAAAAAACAAGTAAGAAGACAAGCTAATGCAATTTGGAATTCAACATATGATGCAGACCCAAGGACCGGGAACAGGACCGGGATCACCGGGATCAATGGCGCGTCCCACTATAGATACTGGTATGACTATGCAAACACTAGCGCAGCAACAAGCTGGCGCTGGCGGTGGTGCTATGGACGGCATTATGAATTCCATACAGACAGGCTTTGATCAATTAGATGGTGCTATGCAAGGAGCCTTTAATACAATTCAAGATAGTTTAAGTAATAATTATTCATCACAAGAAGTTATAGTTCCTACTAACCCAGGTGGTAATCAACCTCCAAACCAATTTCCAGATTTTGGTGGAGGTTTTGATGTTATGCCGCGACTTCCTACGCCACCAGATTTTGGTGGAGGTTTTGATATTATGCCACAACCTGGTCCAGGTTTTCCAGGTGAAGACGTTGGCTTAATGCCTTATGAAGGCAATGACTTT
>Ga0209535_1002704_pt1 | contig 11528 bp, 15 predicted proteins | sample LinPmetageLP28_FD_184041 | JGI IMG/M metagenome (GOLD analysis project Ga0209535, IMG submission 184041) | Marine viral communities from the Pacific Ocean - LP-28 (SPAdes) (version 2) | ecosystem: Environmental > Aquatic > Marine > Oceanic | place: Pacific Ocean | collected 2009-08-22
GATAAGGACATGCAATAACATCTTTGTCAGCTTTTAACATTTTTTCAATAGTAGAAAATTCAAAATCAATATCTGAATCTATAAATAATAAATGTGTATATTTATCTTTATGATTTAACATTTCAGCTGCACTTAAATTTCTACCTTGTGTAACTAAAGAAGATTTTAACAAAGTAAAACTAACTAATATATTTCTCTGTAAACATTCCATTTGAAACTTTAGAACAGCTTGACAGTAGTGCATAGTCACATCACTATGACAGGGAGTGCAAACCATAATTTTATAGGGAGATCTACCATCCTTACCACCTACATTTATTTCAATTACATTAGTATCACCTTCAACTTTATTAGTTTTAATAGTTTGATAGGTATCATTACTAGCCTCTGTTTTTTTATCTTCAGTAAACCAGATGGGTTTATTACTTGGATCTGACATTAATTGCTCCTGTTAAAAATCTTGTCCATGATGTGCCTATTTTATTCCAATTGTAATAAGCATTAACATAATCAGACTGAGTTTCTAAATGTTTGTGTATAGTTTCTTCATGCAATATATTTGCTGAAGCTTCTATTGCAGAAGCAAATTTCATTGAAAGCCTTCTTAAATTATTATCAAAAGGTATGTACATTGGAAACTCAGCACCTGTTTCAAACAAAGCACCAAGATTAGTTGTAACACAATATAATCCACCGGCCATACATTCTAATAAAGATATACAAGATGTTTCTTCAAAGATACTTGGGTATGCATACATGTTATATTTATGCATATTACTTTTTATAAAACTATTTGGTTTATACCCTATGTAATTTACATTGGGTAGTTGTCTTGCTTGTTCATACAGTTCTGTATAGTTATGATCATTTTGGTCAAAGAATTGTTTTCCATACACCTCACATGATGAATATACATCCAAAGTAATTAATGGGTTCTTAACTAATTGCATTGCACCTAGTAAAACAGATAGTCCTCTCCATGGGGTGTTTTGATGAATTATTCTAATAGGGTCACCTTGTTTATAAGGCTTTGCTTTTTGTATTTTATCTACACCATTTTTAATTACCAAACATTTTTCTGCAGGCAAACCAAACATCATTCTAAATTTTTCAAAAGTCCAATGAGAATTAAATACATACCAATCATACTTGTGATGATTAGATTTATCTTCAAACCAAGGAGCTAAATTAGGTTGATCGTATGAATTTTTTTGCCAAAGTATATTTATTTTATTTGGATGTAACGGAATTTTTTCCGGTACAGAAGTTGTAATCTGTACTTGATCTAATAATTTTTTATCAACATATTCTTCTAAATAGTTGAATTGTAATTCTGTTCCACCCTTAGGGTTTTGGTTTCTTATTATCATTGTTCATTACTTTCTGGAATACATCTAAACCTTTTGGTGATACTTGCACTGTTACATCAGTAACAATATCTGGTCCTTCCATTTTTTCTTTAGAAGTTTCACCTGTCTTTGTATTTCTATAAATTGTTATAGTTGTACAATCGATCTTATGTATATTATCCGTTTTCATTCTCTCTGTTTATAAGCGCATAACTAACCACTACTTCAAGTTTGTTAGCTGTTTCTGCTTGCGCTTTTATAGCATCTCCTGCTTCTAAATTCAACCCCTGTTCTGTAGCGTTGACTGTACTTGTAGCAGGTATGTCCTTTCTAAAAAATTCTACATCTGTACTAGCAGATGAATCTCTTAAATCACAATTAACCAAAACAGCTCCTGTGCTGTTATTAGATACATATACAGATTTTATAATAGCAACAGCTGATGTTGATATAGTTAAAACAGTTGTCATAGCTGTTCCATCTAATATCTTAGATGCATTTTTATACTGTATGCTCATGATAAAAAGTAATTAAAAGCGTCTTGTTCGTTTTTTAAATCTTGTTGAAAAGAAAAATTAAGTTGTTGTTTCATTGTATTTAAAGATTCCATAATCTGTCTTTGATTATCTACATCATATTCTTCTTTTGGTTCAGGTATGTAGTTAGTAATCTTGGCCATTATCTTGGTGACCCGTATTTTCCTCCGGGGACACCACCCGTGTCTTTTACTTGACCACCTGTAAAACCTCCTCCTTGATCTGTGTTACCAGCTTCAAAAGCCATACCTGGTCCACTAAATGTAGATGCACCAATTGATCCTAAACTTTCCCCAGTCTTCAATCTATCTCTTATTTCTGCTAATTGTAATCCTTGTAACTCTGCTACTTTGTCTCTACTCGCATCTGTTTGTGGTGCTTTTCTTCCTAATATATTTTCAATTCTTTCTTGTATAGCTCCTGCTAAACCAACCTTTGCAGGTTGGCCAAACCTACCACCTGAAATCATATTTAAAAAACCACCAGATACAGGATTGTAGCCTTTCATAATACCTGAAGCAACAGAACCTGTAGGTGTTAAACCGTATTGACCACCATAAAAATTTCTCATAGCAATAGCTTCAGGAGTTGATTGAGGTAGTATTTTTGCAGCTAAATTTGAAAGAGTTGGAAGATTTTTTAAAAGTCTCATAATACCACTTTCATTATTTTGGCTAACCTGATCAATATATTCTTGACTTTGCTCATCGTTAGTTGTTTCATCTATCATACTCATGTCACTTACACCTTGAAATTTATTCATATTCAAACCTGCTAATGTATTTAAGTTAGGTTGATAATAATTTTGAGGAGGGTTAATAAAATTTCTTTGAGCGTAATAATCTTGATTGGGACTTATATCCATTTGTGGTTGATAAAAACCTTGAGTAGCACTTATATCCATTTGTGGTTGATAAAAATTTTCAGTGGGATCTTCCATGAAAACATTAGAGCTTTCGTTTATCTCTGTGTCTACTAAATTTCCATTTTGATCAAAATATATTGCCATTATCTTTTTCCGTCTGGTTGTGCATCTAATCTAAGTGTGCCATATCTCCATGACTCACCTACTGCTGTGTTGGCTATCTGTACAGAAACTAATCTGCCTCGAGCTCTTGTATCTACCTTATCAGTTGTAGAAGTTATTGTAAAGGGTCCAAGTGGTGAGCTTACTGCTACATCATCTGGATAACTACTTACAAATAAAGTTACTTGAGCATTACCTGTTTGGTATTTAAAATCAGGTATAAATCGTTTAACTGACATGAAAAATTCTCCATCACCTCTGTAATCTGCAATTCCTGTTGCCTGACCCAAGGCGCTCTTACGTGAAGTAATATCCCAATCTCCAGATCTAATAAATGCATCAATAGAAGTTGTGCCTGTACTGTTGACTTGATCAGTTCCTACTTCATGAGCATAATAAATACTAGCCCCATATAAATTTGTAATACCTAATATATCTGGAAATACAGGTGTGGCTGTGTCAGTATATTGTGTTGCGTAAGGAGCATTAAATACCCCTTGATCTTGATATGTAGTTCTAGCTAAAGATGAAGTTGTCCAAACATTTTCTGAGTAATTATAAGTCACACATCTATCAACTTGATCAGATCCATTTTTCGGATAGAACCAATTTATTTCTGTATATAAAGTATTAGGTGAAGAATAAATAACATCTCTTGAATTTAAATTAATACCTAAATTATCTCCATCTGTACTAAATACAAAGTCTTCTACAAGTGATGGTAATGATTTAACTGTACCATCATATACAAAAAATCCACCTTCCGCTGACATCCACCATACAGCACCGTTTGCATAAGACATAGCTTGTTGACCAATACATCCACAATTAGTACCAACTTGTCTAACACTAAATGTAAATGGCGGCCCAACAAATTGAATTACATAAGCTGCAAGATCAGTTGCTACAAAGATATAATCTTTACCTTGTATAGCTCCTCTAATCTGATTACCGGTATCCAATCTAAAAGTTCCTGCAGTATTAGTTGCTGTTGGTGCATAAGTATTTAAATCTTCTTGGTTAGAAAATCTTACAAACATAGGGTCTTGTGTTGTAGGATCACCTATAGTTGTTTCCGTGCCCATATGAAACAAATGTCTGTCTCTATCTGATACAATAGAAATTCTAGTAGCTGTCGGATTGTTTGTAGTATTAAAATTAGTTGTTGACTGGGAAGCTCTATTAGCTCTAGGAGTTGTGGCTCCAGCATCCCAAGTAAAAGTTTTACCATTAAATATTGTTGCAACAAGAACTTCACCAAAATTATCAAGGCTCCAGTTGCCTGGATCCAGAATCACGTTACTTACTGTTCGTTCCGTTCCCCAAGTAGAATTTCCCCACAGATAAGTTCCCCAACCATAACCTGCAGTTTGAAAAGTAGGACCTACTTCAACATAAGGATTAACAGTTGCAGCACCAGCTGCGGTCATACCTGTTCCTCCTTCTGCTCGTGAAGCTAGTATAGTGAGCTTGTCTATGTCTGGAGTTGTTTGTATCTCATAAACTTTTTCTAATTCTGTTGATGTAAAATCAGATGCACCTGTTACTGTTACACCAGATAATGTTATATATCTCCCTTTGGATAAACCATGAGATCCTTTATTTATAGTTACAGTATTTGAACCATTAACAGTTGTTATGGTACATCCTGTAATAGCTGTATCTAACGGTGTAATATCAAAAAAATCATTACCATAATATAAAAATAAACCTTGAGACGTTCCAACAGCTGTATATTTTTCACCTGCAAAAGAAGTAAAAGCGTGTTGTTTTCTAGCTGCTCCTGGTAAAGTTAGTGACCCAGCAGTTAATTGATTCCAACCACCTATTTTTTCAGGTAATCCATATCTAAATCTAACGAAATCACCATCTGTCCACTGCCCTTCGGCACCAGATTCTGTGTCTTGCTTATTAAAACCAGGCTTGAAATTTAATTTTTGTAGCATATAGTAGCTTATATATCAGTTTTATAAAGAATGAAAGTAGCAATATAATGTATATTTTATCACTTCACTTAGGTCATGATGGAGCCTATTCAATAACAAAAGATAATGAACTTATAGAGCATTGTCAAATTGATAGATTTACAAAACAAAAAATGCAGTCGTATATAACAGGTAGCTTACTATATTATTTAAGTTCTTTAAACATACGCTTTGACAAAATTTTAATTACAGATTTAATATATGCAGATAATAGCATCGACAAATGGTGGTTTGACGCTAATTTAACACGATTTGATTTAGTACATAAAAATACTGAAATAGTTTTTAATGACACTTTAAAAAATAGACATCACCATTTATGGCATGCTTATTGTTCTAAAGTAAGTTTGGGTTCAAATAAAAAATATGCAGTCATAGATGGAGGAGGTGTTTACTATAAAGATGAAAATTTTATTGAGTCTGAATCAATTTATGATAATGAATTTAATAGTCTTTATAAAGAATCAAAGGGTATTGGTCATAGATATGATGTAATGACAGCGGCTTTGTTTAAATTAGATAGACAACACTCCATGGGTATGCATGGTAAACTAATGGCGTTATCTCAATATGGCACAAAAAAGGTTTCTTTAGAACAAAATTTTATTCTAACTGAAGACAAAGTTGATTCAAAGTCTCAAGATTATTTATATAGTTTTCAAAAAAACTTTGAAAAAGAAATTGACGAAATAGTTCCAAAAGAAAATGTTAACTATTCTGGTGGATGTGCTCAAAATATATTATGTAATACTAATTATTTATTAAATAAAAATTTTAATATAGATCCTTTATGTAATGATTCTGGGATATCTCTTGGACAATTAAACCATTATTTAAAAGGTAATATAAAAAAAATAAAAGATGTATATTTGGGACCACCACCTGACTATCAATTTCTTGAAATATTGTTTAAAGATTTTAAAATTGTGGAAGCCGATAGCAGTAAAATTTCACATATAATAAAAGATAATCCAGTAGCTTTGTTTCAAGGTAGATCTGAACAAGGTCAAAGAGCTTTGGGTAATCGTTCTTTACTAATGAATCCCTTTCATAAAGATGCTGTGTCAAAAGTTAACGCTATTAAAAAAAGAGAATGGTATAGGCCTTTCTCTCCAAGTGTAACTGAAGAAGAAGCAAATAATTATTTTTGCATGGAGAATACAATATCCCCGTATATGTTATATGTATTTAACACCAAACAAAATTTACCTAGTGTTTCTTCAATAAATAAATTAAGCAGAGTGCACACTGTTAGTAAAAAACAAAACAAACATTATCATGAATTGTTAAGTAAAAATGATGGAATGTTATTAAATACAAGTTTAAATTTTCCAGGACATGTTGTGATAGAAAATTTATATGATCTTAAATGGATGATGAATAAATCTCGTTTAAATTTTGCTTGGTTGCCTGATGTAGGAAAATTAATACAAAAAATATGAGCACGTATAAATTAGAAAGAAATTTTAATAAAAAAGTACCGGGCTGGCAAACTATTTTAGAAAACTTTAATTGGTCCTTAGTTAATAAAAAATTTACTAAACATATAAGTCCAGGTTTTTTTGTATCGTTAGATGCACATCTTATAAAAGAAGTAAAAGAATCTTTAGAAAAACTTAAATGTAAAACCGCACATTTGTATATTAGTACATGTGTTGGACCAACTTATGGTAAACACAAAGATGATATAGACGTTTACTTTTGGCAAGTACAAGGGATAGCCGAATGGATAGTAGACAATCATCGTATAATTTTATCTCCAGGTGATTTAATAACAGTAAAAAAAGATGTATACCATGAGGTAGTACCTAAAACTCCTAGAGCCGGTATATCGATGAGTAAAATATAATGCACAGATTTGACCCTTTGGACCAAAGTTTTTATGAGTATGAATTAAAAATTTCAGAAAAAGAAATAGTACAAGTAGAAACTATGCTTAAATCAATTCATAAAACAAATAACTTTACAATGAAGACTACTTTTGATTCTATTAATGTTTTAAGTTTACCGTTGTTAAAGAATTTAAGAGAACAAATTTTAAAAATTTTAGATAGCCACAACCTATTGTTAGATAATAACTGGGCACAACTATATAATGAAGATGAAAGCCATCCTTTGCACCTTCATGGACTTGAGGGTAAATCAGGGATTTTATATTTAAAAAGTAATGCAACTCAAGAAACTATTTTTTATAGCCCATCTTTTGAACCTTATAAATACCCCTTTAAAAAAAATCATTTATTGTTATACCCATCACATATACCCCATGAAGTTAAATCTTTGAAGACAAATGAAAGTAGGCTAATAATTGCTTTTAATACTAGAAAAATAAAAAAATGAAAATAGAAAACGCTATTATTTCATATAACAAAATTCTGTCAGAAAGGTTTTGTGATAAGTGTATAGAGTATGCTGAGAAAGTATGCGTAGATAGGCTTTCTACACTTGATAATAATAAAGAATACAGAAGAGTTTTTGGAAGAACTTTATCACAACAAACTATCTCTGATCAAATATATTTTAAAAAAGTATATGATGAGGTTTTTAATTTTTATCAACAATATAAAATTGTTTTTCCACAGGTGGCCGCAACAAAATTAACACAAGTTGATTTTTTAAAATATACACCTGGTGGACAATATCTTTTTCACACAGATGATATGAATTCTAGTCCTAGAGCTTTAAGTATTATTATGAATTTAAATGAAGATTACGAAGGTGGTAATGTTGTTTTTGGTAATCAAAACCTACAAGAAATAAAAAGAGTACAATTGAAGAAAGGAAGTTTATTAGCCTTTCCATCAAATTTTTTATACCCACATATGATTGAACCAATAACCAAAGGAACAAGGTATAGTATTGTAGCATGGCTGTCATAAGAAGAGATTTTAGATTTAAAGTATTAAAAAACTTTTTTACACCTGATGAGGTAAAACTATTGCAGCATTATTGTTTAAAAACTATTGCAGAGCCTAGTAAAATAAAAAATCAAAGAACGGAACCATCTTTTGGCGTTGCCTTTTACGACGATGGGTTAATGAATACAATATTAGATTACAAAAAAAAAATAGTTGAGAAGGCATCTGGTTTAAAATTATTTAAAACATATACTTACTGGAGATATTATGGATTTGGATCTGAATTAGTAGAACACAATGATAGACCTGCTTGTGAGATAAGCGTAACCGCATGTATAAACAAAACAGATAATTGGCCCTTAATAATAAAAAACAAAAAAGTTGAATTAGATATAGGTGATGGTTTATTATATTTAGGGGTTGAAGACTCACACAGTAGACCTAATGTTTACAGGGGGGATGGTATGGCACAAGTATTTATGCATTACGTTGACGCTACTGGTCCTTTTGCACATCACATAGATGACAATTTTTCTAATTTAACACATAGAAAACACTCAGACGAAGACCTTGACTATATTATCAATGTTCTTAAAATAAAGGATTACTTAAATGTCAAATGAAAAAACAATAACAATGAATCATCACATTGGTATTTGTGATAATTTTATTCTAAAACAAGACTGTGAAGCGGTTATAAATTATTATAATGAACAAGTAAATTTTGGTAGGGCTTATCAAAGATTACAATCTGAAAAGACTTCACTAAATGAAAAACAAGATACCGCTGTAAATGTAAACGGATGGGTAGAAGATTTTAAAGTGCTATTTGCCAATTTTGATATCGCTCTAAAAAGATACATTGATAACACCGCTTTAGATAAATACTATGGCAATTTTCGATATGTTCCTTTTAAAATTCAAAAAACTTTACCAGGAGAAGGCTATCACATTTGGCACCTTGAGCATGGAGCTAGGAAGGATAATGCTAATAGAGTTATTGTATATTCACTATATTTAAATGATGTAGAAGAGGGAGGAGAGACTGAATTTTTGCATCAATCAGTAAGAGTCAAACCAAAAACTGGTAGGCTTGTTTTTTGGCCTGCAGGCTTCCCATTTGTTCATCGTGGCAATCCACCTTTAAAAGGTGAAAAATATATTATGACTGGATGGATGAATTGTGAATAATTAATAAGAAGAATAAGACGAAGGTCTTGCACCTTTTCTTGCTATCTGATCAGCTTCACTTTCAGTAGTATTTACTGAACCATCTTCATTATGAGTAATAATAACATCAGCGTCCCAATTAGACTGTAATTGTGCTAAGTGAGCAGCATCCCATTTTGAAACAAACTGAGCTCTAAAATCACCTAATCCAGAATTATTCCAAGTTGCGTGTGATGTGTCATCTCTGTGTTCAACACTATCATTATAATCGTGATTATCATCAACGTATTGAATAGCCCAAATATTTGACCATTTAGTATCACTCCAAAAGGCATCATCATTTATTTCATAAGAAATTCCTATTGATTGATTTCTAATGGATTTGTCTTCAAATATTACTGTCCAATGTGAATTTGTTGCCATAATTTTTCCTACGTTTTAATAATATAAATTAATGTTAAATAAGGTTGTAGTACTGAAGTAGCACTACCTGTGTAAGAACTACTAGCATTTCCACTTCCAGAAAAGTTTGCACTCATATTGTGAGAGTGTCCACTACCCGATCCCGCACCTCCTGTGCTTGCTGGGCTAAAATATGGTGGTGGTCTACCACCAGGTCCAGGTCCAGGTGAGTTGGTAAGTGCGTTACCGCCTCCTGGGTGTGAGTGAGGAGCAAGTTGCGATGTTGACAAAGTTGCGTTAGCTGTTGAACCTGCAACGTTACCTGTAACGTTAATGTTAGTTCCAACACTTCCAGATGAGGCTACTGTGTTTGCCCCTGCTGTTGACCCTAAAGCTTTATTATTAGATTTTCCTACTGCTACGTTATCTTGTAAATCTGGTACATTAAAAGTTGATGAACCATCACCACCTCCATAAGTAGAAGCTACGATTGCAAATAATGCAGAGTAAGTTGATCTTGAAACTGCTTGACCATTACACTCTAAAAAACCTGTCGGCACTGAAGCAGAAGACCACGGCACAATAGTAGCTGTAGGAATTCCTTCGATACCAGTAAGGTTTGCTCCTGAAAAATCGTATTTTGTTGCTTCGTAATTTGACATATTATTTCTCCGTGTAAGTCCATCCTGTTGTAGCATCGCCTGAATATACTAATCCAAAAGCTGCACCTTGAGTATTAACTACAAGATCAGATGCTGCATTAGTTATATTAGAAGAGTTTCTACCAACAGTCAATGCATTAGTATTGAAATCATAACCTTGATCTACAAAATGTACTTCATCTCCTGTAGCAGGTGAGGCTGGTAGCGTAACTGTCACTGCTCCACCATTTGTATTTACTAAAAGTTTAGCACCAGCTTGAACTGTTTCTGCTGCTGATACTGCTCTCCAATTTCTTTGTTCATGAAGTTTTACAACATTAGTTCCATCAGAATATAATGTATAATTATTTCCTTCACATAAAAGAACACCTGTTCCAGATGCAGTTTTAAAAGTTAAAGTATTTCCGGCATGATTACATGCATCTTCAACTAAATAAGTTTTTTCAAGTGAGTTTGGAATACTTACTGTTAAGTTAGAAGCTAAAGTCCCTGTTAATTTAATAACTTCATTTTTACCATTGGATAAAGCACCATTAGTAAAAGTTAAAGATCTAGCAGCATTAGTAATATTGAAAGTAGTAAAACCACCAATAGCTTGTTCTAGAATTAAAAGGTTAGTATTTGTAATTTGTCCCCAAGTTCCTGAATTTTCTCCAGTTGCTTGTACTGTAAGTTTTAAATTTGCTGATGTTGAATTCGCCATATTAAATTCCTTATATCGTTTATTTTATAAAAATAAAGAGAAAGTGTCAACTCTTTATGCAACGACTTCCCTCCATCCAGGAGGATCTATTGGAGCAGAACCTGTATTTACTTCGTTCCAGATAAGAGCATTACCACTTCCTACTGTTGTAGTCAACCCAAAACCATTGAAAGTTGCGTTGACATCTGTAAATGCAGATACTGAAGCAACCCTTGCTAATAGAGGGTTTCCAGTAACATCTACAGGTGTATTTAAATCTACTGTCTCATTACCTAAAGCAGCGCTTAATCCAAAACCTGTTATAGTTGGTGCAACATCTCCTTGGAACCCTAAAGTACCTAAAACACCTATCATAAAGTTTCCAGTTACTGCTGCATCGGGTGCAGGGTCAACAACACCTAAAGTTAATTGTGCTACGTTTAAAGTGTTAGCAACAATAGTTGCATCACCAGTAACTTCTGTTGGAGATCCTAAAGCTGCAGTCATTGCAATTCCAGAAACATCTGCTTGAACAGAACTACCAGCATCACCCCAATCATTTATACCCCATTGAAGTCTGCCCCAACCTGCTAAGTTAAATGCTTCAACAGTACCAAGTCCCATAGAAGCTGCAACACCTGTAGGCATTGCATCAGGACTAGCATCAACTGATCCTAAATTAGTTGTAAGTGGAATACCTGTTGGTGTAACTTCTGCTAAACCAACTGCAGTTACAGATGATAAAGTTGCTGTTAAAGGATTACCTGTGGGAGTTATTGTTACGTCCCCTTGCATACCAAGGGTACCTAAATTTGCTGATAAAGAAATTCCTGTGGGAATAGTAGTGCCGGCAATAC
>Ga0209535_1002705_pt1 | contig 11525 bp, 13 predicted proteins | sample LinPmetageLP28_FD_184041 | JGI IMG/M metagenome (GOLD analysis project Ga0209535, IMG submission 184041) | Marine viral communities from the Pacific Ocean - LP-28 (SPAdes) (version 2) | ecosystem: Environmental > Aquatic > Marine > Oceanic | place: Pacific Ocean | collected 2009-08-22
CACCAACATTAAATAAAGAACATTAACCAAACGGAGTATATTATGAAACTAAGTGACCATACAGTAGAAGTCTTAAAAAACTTTGCAACAATAAATCAAAACCTTGTAATTAAAGAAGGTAATGAATTAACAACAATGTCTGCAATGAAAAACATTGTCGCAAAAGCAAAAGTAGAAGAATCATTTGAAAAGGAAGTAGCAATCTATGACCTGAATGAATTTCTAGCTTCCATATCTTTATTTACAAGTCCTATCCTAGATTTTAATGAAGGGTTTGTAACTATTAAAGAAGAAAATAATCCAAAGAATTCTTTGAAGTATTTTTATTCAGACCCATCGGTTGTTACTTCACCAAATAAAACAATTACTATGCCCAGTAAAGAAGTATCATTTAAACTGAATGGTGAAAACTTAAATAAACTTAAAAGAGCTGCAGGTGTTATACAGGCACCAGATTTAGTATTAGAGAAAAAAAATACTGATGTATTCTTAACAGTCAAAGATAAAAAGAATGATACTGCAAATACATTCTCTATTGATGTTGATACTGTTGCAGATGGTAGTGATTTTAAATTCTATTTCAAAGTAGAAAACTTAAAACTTATGGATGGTGATTATGAAGTTGATATTTCATCAAAGAATATTAGTCACCTGGAATCTTCTAATAAAGATGTAGAGTATTGGGTAGCACTTGAGCCAGAGTCAGTTTATGAATAATAAAGAATTTTGGTTAATATTTTTTAGTGGATTGGTGACAGGATTATTTTTTCTTGCTTTAACACTAGTATACTTAATGACTACTTAATGAACAAATTGGATTATATATTATGGAAACTTTTTTATGGGTTGAGAAACATCGCCCAAGCACAATCAATGATTGTATTTTACCAGAGAACTTAAAGAAAACTTTTAAAGACTTTGTAAAAGATAAACATGTACCAAACTTAATTTTATCAGGTGGGCCTGGTGTCGGTAAGACTACTGTTGCCAAAGCAATGCTTGATGAAATTGGTGCAACATCACTACTTGTAAATGGTTCAGAAGAATCTGGTATTGATGTACTTAGAAATAAAATTAAAAACTTTGCCTCTACTGTATCACTTGAAGGTGGTCGTAAGTATGTGATACTTGATGAAGCAGACTATTTAAATCCACAATCAACACAACCTGCACTTCGTGGATTCATGGAAGAATTTCATAAAAATTGTGGATTCATTCTTACATGTAATTATAAGAACAGATTAATTGACCCTCTACATTCAAGATGTAGTGTAATTGATTTTATTATTCCAAAGGATGATAAACCAAAGCTTGCAAAAGAATTCTTTATTCGTGTTAAAAACATTCTTGAATCTGAGAATGTAAAATACGAACCAAGAGTTATAATGGAAGTCTTAACTAAATACTTCCCAGATTGGCGAAGAACAATAAACGAATTACAAAGATATTCTACATCAGGTCAAATAGATGCTGGTATTCTTGTCAACATATCAGAGGTAAATATAAATGAACTTATTACCGCACTCAAAGCTCAGGAATTCACTAGCGTTAGAAAGTGGATTGTTCACAATCTTGATAATGACCCTGTACGCATTTTTCGTAGGATTTATGATAATCTTTACAATCATGCTACTGCCGGCACTATACCTCATGCAGTTCTTATCTTATCTAAGTATCAGTATCAGTCAGCATTTGTGGCAGACCAAGAAATAAACTTACTGGCTTGTCTAACAGAAATTATGGTAGATGTGAAATGGAAATAGATAAAGTACAAGTATTGAAACCATTTGGGCCTTTAGTTATGATGGCACAATTACCAGAGGGATTTATTAAAAAACTTAATGGAATTGCTGATGAAGTTAAAGAAAAAGGTGACATGGGCCCAAGACTTGCTGGTGTCATAAAAAAAGAAAGTGAAATACCACATTCTATGTTAGAAGAAAAAAAATGTATGGATATCTTTCATGCACTATCTACAAGTTATATTGAACAAGCTTATATAAATGGTGGTCAAAAAAATTTATGGGATGCTATGGATGTTAAAACTCAAATGCAATCTATTTGGACTGTACATCAATATGAAAATGAATATAATCCACAACACAATCATTCACATTGTCAGATAAGTGCTGTGTTATATTTAAAAGTTCCTGCTATGAAACCTAGAAACATACCTGGCAAAAGAGATAAGGATGGTGAAATAGAATTTACATTTTGTCAAACTGATAGTATTTTTACAACAGGTTCTTTTGTAGTAAAACCAAAACCTGGCATGTGTTTACTATTTCCTAATAGTTTATTTCATCAAGTATATCCATTTCAAGGTTCTGGTGAAAGAAGAAGTATTGCATTTAATATGTCATACAAAGGATTTAAAAAAGATAGTGGTATACAAATTGCTGGAGATAGTGTAAACTTATATAATGAAACTAATCATGCAGACACTATACCATGGCGAGTAATAGAACAAGGATATCACAAATGAGTTATGAATTAAAAGAATATTTAAAAGCTATAAATTCTTCCAAAGAAAAACTTATGGACAGTGAAGATGAACAGTGGGAAAAGAAATATCCTGCTTATATTGTGAATAAATGTCTTGCTCCCTTTCAAGACACTATCTTCCTAGTAAATGAGATGAATATACATCATCAGACAGATAAGAAATTGCAGTTTGACTTTTTACTAAATACTCTTAGAACAAGACAAAGGTACACACCTTGGTTGAAGGCGAAGAAAGAAAAACATTTAGAATGTGTTAAAGAGTATTATGGATATGGTAATGAAAAAGCAAAATCAGCTCTCAATATACTAAATGATGAACAAATAAAAACTATTATAGATAGTTTAGATAAAGGCGGTAAACATGGAAAATAATATACAATGGACACAGGAGCAGATGTTTGAGGTTCTTCTGAAAGAACCAGATGACTTCCTAAAGATTAGAGAAACTTTATCTCGTATAGGAGTTGCCTCTAGAAAAGAAAGGAAACTATATCAGTCTTGTCATATACTTCATAAACAAGGTAAGTATTACATAGTACACTTTAAAGAATTATTTGCACTTGATGGTAAGGATACAAACTTATCAGAAAATGATATTGCTAGAAGAAATACAATAGTTAAACTTCTAAGTGATTGGGGATTGGTTACAATGAAAGGTACACCAGAACCGATTGCACCATTAAGTCAAATCAAAATTATTTCATTCAAAGAAAAAGATGAGTGGATGTTGGAAACTAAATATAACATAGGGAAAAAGAAAGAGGTAGTATAGTGGCATATTCAGATAAAGTTTTAGACCATTACGAGAATCCTAGAAATGTAGGAACACTTGATATAAAAGATTCATCAGTTGGCACTGGTATGGTCGGAGCACCTGCATGTGGCGATGTAATGAAACTTCAAATCAAAGTAGGTGATGATGGTATCATAACAGATGCTAAATTTAAAACCTATGGTTGTGGTTCTGCCATTGCATCATCAAGTTTATTAACCGAATGGGTTAAAGGACAAAGTGTAGATGAAGCTTTAAAAATTAAAAATAGTGACATTGCAGAAGAACTTGCACTACCACCTGTAAAAATTCATTGTTCAGTATTGGCAGAAGATGCTATCAAAGCTGCACTTGCAGACTATAAAGGAAAACAAGAATCAATAGGTAAATGGCAACCCAACTCAGAGTAAATATATTATGAAGAACTTTCAATCGTTCATCACAGAAGAAAATGTGAATGATGGTGATATCCAAATTGCTGTCTTAACTAAAACATCTTCATCAACAGAAGAAGTGGTTGCAAACCAACTTAAAGAATATTCAGATAAAAATAATATTCCATGTCATATTGTTAATACAAAAAAAGCATGGGTATCAGATAACGATTTAGAAAAAGGCACTTTAACTATATCAAATGTAGAGGGAGAAAGACTAGACTTTGATGTATCTAAAACAGTGGTATTTGTTAGAGCAGGAGTATTAGATAATGAAGTAGGACTTGCATTACTTTCTACTTTTGAAAAGGCAGGTGCATTCATGATTAACAATCGAGATGGTATGTTAACTTGTGATAACAAAATGACATCTTATATAACCTTTAATCAAAATGGAATACAAACACCTAGAACATCATTAATCAATAACGAAGATTCGGTTGTGGATGCACACAAAAGAATAGGTGGAAAATTTCCAGTTATAATAAAAACGATTACTGGTACACAGGGTATTGGTGTATCAATAGTAAATGATTTTAAAAGTATGATATCTGTTGTTCAATCATTATGGAAATTTAATGCAGAACTATTAATACAAGAATTTTTAGAAATGCCATTTGATATTAGAACTATTGTAGTAGATGGTGTTATTATTGCTTCTACTAAAAGAGTAAAACCAAAAGAAGATTTTCGTTCTAATAGACATAGAGGAGCAGAAACATTTCCTTATAAACTTTCACAAGATGAAATAGATTTAATATTAAATGCATATCGTTCTACTGGTGCATACATGGTTGGAGTAGACCACTCAGTCGTAAATGGTAAAGCATATATTTTAGAGTGTAATGGTTCACCAGGTATTGGTTCTAATTTTGGAAATAGTAAAGGTGTAAAAACAACCAACGAAAGACTAATTGAAAAAATAGTAACTCATATTTCAAAAGTTAAAAGTAGATTTGTAGGTTCAACACAAGTTGCTGGATATGTAGAGAGATTAGAAATTATAGGACTTGGCCCATATCGTGCTAAGTTTGATACAGGTAATGGAACTAAAGCATCTATGTTTCATGTAGACAAATTAGAAATAAAAGGTAAGATGGCTAAATGGGAAAGAGATGGTAAAAAATTTACTAATAATATTGTTGGTGTATCTAGACCTGTTCATGTAGACCAAATAGATAAAAGACCAATTATATTAGTAGACATAAAATTTAATAACAAATTATATAAGGATGTACCAATAGGATTAACCACAAGAGATTCTAGAAGTACATTTTTAATTAATAGGGAATTACTCACTAGATTAAAAGTTGCAGTAAATCCCGACAGGAAATTCGTTCTATCAAGTTACATAGAACGAGGTGATAAAAATGATGAAGACTATAGGGACCCAAAATGATAAATGCACTTAGAAAAAAATATGAAGCAGAAGTTGCTGCTGCCAAAGTTAACATTGATGTTTATATAAACAATCCAGTTGGTATTGGTGAACACCCAGACTTAGTTGGAGCAATGGATTTAGAAATGACCAAGTTGGCAGATGCGTCTGATAAACTTGCAACATTGAATTCATTCTACCCAGAAACCGCAGAAGAATTTTTAAAAGAAGAAAACAAATAAACATTGACAATACTTGTTAAACCAGATATACTGGCTATTATATTATGAACTTTTATACAAATGTAACACCTTGGGGTAATACCCTGCTTGTCAGAGAATATGTGAATGGTGAAAGAATTAATCGAAAGGTTAAATATTCCCCTACCCTTTTCTGTAAAGTAATTAAAGAAACAAAACACAAAACCTTAGATGGTCAATATGTTACACCTGTAAAACACAACACAATCAAAGAAGCAAAAGAATGGTTAAAGTCTTATGAAGACCAACCACATCTTATCTATGGTAATACTACATTTCAATATAATTATATTGCAGATGAGTATCCTAATCATGTAAAGTGGGATGTTGATAAAATTCTTATTGTGACTATAGATATAGAAGTTGCATGTGAAAATGGTTTTCCAAACCCAGAACAAGCAATTGAACCACTACTATCAATTACAATTAAGAATCATCAAAACAAACAAATATTAGTTTGGGGTATAGGTGATTATAAAAATTCAAGAGAAGATGTTACATATGTAAAATGTGATACAGAATATAAATTAGTACAAGAGTTTTTATCTTTCTGGCAAAAGAATCAACCAGATATTATTACAGGCTGGAACACAGAATTTTTTGATATACCTTATGTATGTAATCGTATTAAAAATTTATATGATGAAAATGAAGTGAATAAACTATCACCTTGGGGTAATGTTACAGGTAGAGAAATTTATAAAATGGGTAGAAAACATCAAGTCTATGATATACAAGGTGTATCACATTTAGATTATTATGATTTGTATAGGAAGTTTACATATACCAATCGTGAGAGTTACAGACTTGACCATATTGCCCATGTAGAGTTAGGGGAGTCTAAAGATGACAATCCATACGAAACATTCCGAGAATGGTACTTAAAGGACTTCCAATCGTTCATTGACTATAACATACAAGATGTAGAAATCGTGGACAGACTAGAAGATAAAATGAGATTGATTGAACTATGTTTGACTATGGCTTATGATGCTAAAGTTAATTATATGGATGTACTTGGTTCAGTTAAATATTGGGATATATTAATTTATAATGAACTTCGAAAGAAAGGTATTGTTATACCACAAAAAATTCAAAGAAAGAAAGATGATAAGTTTGAAGGTGCATATGTAAAAGACCCACAAGTCGGTTTACATAAATGGGTGATGTCATTTGATTTAAATTCACTATACCCACATTTAATTATGCAATATAATATTTCACCAGAAACATTAGTTGCAAACCAAAAAGTTAAAAACATAACTGTTGATAAAATGTTAGATAAAAAAATAGATACATCTATATTAAAAGGTGCAACTATGACACCAAATGGTGCTTTGTTTAAAACAACTCAAAAAGGTTTTCTACCTGAACTCATGCAAAAGATGTATGATGATAGAGTGAAATTCAAACAGTTAATGTTGGAGGCAAAAAAAGATTATGAAAGAACTAAAGACCCAAAACTTAAAAAAACAATTTCGAAATTTAATAATATCCAAATGGCCAAAAAGATTTCTCTTAATAGTGCATATGGTGCTCTTGGTAATGTCTGGTTTAGGTATTATAATCTTTTGGTCGCTGAAGCAATTACTACCAGTGGTCAATTTGCTATTCGTTATATTGAACGTTCTCTTAATGGGTATCTTAATAAAATACTTGAAACCAATGGAGAAGATTATATTATTGCATCAGATACGGACTCGGTGTATATACGCTTTGACAAACTCGTTGGCAAAGTATTCAAAGATGAAACCGACAAATCCAAAATCATTGACTTCTTGGACAAGGTGGCTACAGATAAAATCGAACCTTTTATTGATAAAAGTTATCAAGAACTCGCTGACTATGTAAATGCATATGAACAAAAAATGCAAATGAAAAGAGAAGTGATTGCCGACAAAGGAATTTGGGTTGCAAAGAAAAGATATATTTTAAATGCACATGATGTTGAGGGTGTTCGTTATAAAGAACCTAAATTAAAAATCATGGGTGTTGAAGCTGTAAAGTCATCAACCCCTGCACCATGTCGTGAAAAGATTAAAGAAGCATTAGTTATTATTATGAACGAAGATTCTAAAGTGCTAAATAGTTTCATACAAGATTTTAGAAAAGAGTTTATGACTTTAAAACCAGAAATGGTTGCGTACCCACGCTCGGTAAATGGATTATTAAAATGGACTGAATCACATAATCTATTTAAGAAAGGTGCCCCAATACATTGTAAGGGTGCAATATTATATAATCATCTTTTAAAGGAGAAAAAATTACAAGGAAAGTATCCTTTTATACAAGAGGGTGATAAGATTAAATTTTTACATATGAAAATACCAAACACATATCAATCAACATCTATATCATTTATGACTAAGTTACCAAAAGAATTAAACTTACACAGTATAGTAGATTATGATATGCAATTTGAAAAGTCATTTATAGAACCATTAAAATTTATTACTAGTATGATACAATGGCAAATTGATGGTAGTTATGGAACACAAGGAACACTAGAGGAGTTTTTCTAATGGCTGGAAAAGGTGATAAAAGAAGACCAATGAAAGTACCTCAAGATGATTACGAAAAAAGTTGGGATAAAATATTTAAAAAGAGAAAGAAAAAAAAATGAAATACAAACCTTATAATTTAAAAGATGTTGTTAAGGCTTCTGAACAAGAGAAGTTTACAGTAGTATCTACCTTTGCTGGTGGTGGTGGTAGTTCCACAGGTTATCGTTTAGCAGGTGGTAAGATATTGTGTGTAAATGAATTTGTTGAACAAGCCATAAACACATATAAAGAAAACTATCCTAATACACCTGTACTACCAGATGATATTAAAACACTTACTGCAGAGAACTTTAATAAGTATGGTGACATAGATATATTTGATGGTTCACCACCATGTTCAGCATTCTCTGTATCTGGTGCAATGGTACAAGGTAGTCACTCTAAAGGTTGGGGTCAAACTAAGAACTATTCTGATGGCAAGAAGATTGAGAATATAGAAGATTTATTTTTTGAGTTTTTAAGAGTTGCAAAAGATTTAAGACCTAAAGTTATTGTTGCAGAAAATGTAAAAGGATTAACTGTAGGAGAGGCAAAGAAATATTATTATAAGATTACAAATACATTTGAAGAAATAGGATATGATGTATCATCTAAAGTTTTAAATTCTGTACACTATGGAGTACCACAGACAAGACAAAGAACTATTTTTATTGCTGTTCGTGAAGATGTTACAAAAGAAATAGGATTAACATTTATGAATATTGCTAGTATCTTCCCAGATGAAAGTAGAGATGTTGTTACACTAGAAGATTGTTTAAGTGATATAGAAGTAGATAAAAAAGAAGCAGACACATTAATAGAAAAATTTAAAAATAAATCTCACTATGAAACTTGGTTGAAAATGCCAGATGACCCAGACAAGGTTGAAACAGGTTGTGATTATCATCCTAAAGGTCATCACTTTAATATGAAAAAAACATCTAGACATAAACCTGCTCCAACAATTACAGCAACAGGTGGGGCTATGCATTGGACTGAACCTAGACCATTTACAATTAAAGAAACAAAAAGAATAATGTCATTACCTGATGATTTTAAATTAACAGGTAGTCATAGTCAACAGTCAGAAAGATGTGGCAGAATGGTACCACCACTCATGATGAAAGCAATTGCAGAATCAATTTATGAAAAAGTATTGAAACCATATTATAAAAAAAACCCTAAAGAATTAGGTGGAAGAAAAGATGGTTTAGAACCTACTCGATATAATGATTGGGAAATGAAAGGAAGATGTATAGATTTTTAATATGAAATATCAAAAGTATAATTTAAAAGATGTAAAAGAAGCATCGGCACAAAATAAGTTTAGTGTTATATCTACCTTTGCTGGTGGTGGTGGTTCATCTACAGGTTACAGACTTGCAGGTGGAAATATACTTTGTGTAAATGAGTTTGTAGAACAAGCAAGAATTACATATAAAGAAAATTACCCAGATACAAAAATACTACCTGATGATATAAAAGAACTTACAGGTAAAGACTTTTTACAAACTGCTGGAATACAAAAAGGTGAACTAGATATATTAGATGGCTCACCACCATGTTCTGCATTTTCAATGTGTGGTACATTAGGAAAGTCTGGTTCAAAACATTCTGATGGCTGGGGTAAAACTAAAAAGTATTCAGACAACAAAGTAGTGGAAAATATAGAAGACTTATTCTTTGAGTATCTTAGAGTTGCAGAAGAAATAAAACCAAAAGTAATTATAGGTGAAAATGTTGCAGGTCTGCTTGCAGGCGAAGCAAAATTAAAACTAAATGAGATTGTAAATACATTTGAAAAAATTGGTTATGATGTATCATACAAGATTTTAAATGCATCACATTTTGGAGTACCACAGTCTAGAAGGCGAGTTATCTTTATAGCAGTTCGTGAGGATGTCACAGAGGCCATAGGATTAACATTTATGAACATCTCTGGTATCTTTCCACAAGAAAGTAGAGAAATAGTAACAGCAGGAGAGGCACTTAAAGATTTAGAATTAGATTCAGAAGAATTAAAATGGTGTACAGACACATGGTTAAGTTCTGCACACTATAAGGATACGGCATCTCTAATGCCAGATGACCCAGATAAAGTATTAGGTGGAAATGACTTTCATCCAAAAGGATGGCATTTCAATGTTAAGAAAATGTCTAGACACCATCCAGCCCCTACAATTACTACAAATGCAGATGTTTGTCACTTTATTGAAAAAAGGCGGTTGACAATTCTTGAAATAAAGCGTATAATGGCTTTACCAGATGATTTTAAAGTGACTGGTTCTATGTCACAAAAATTAGAAAGATGTGGTAGAATGGTACCCTCATTGATGATGAAGGCCATTGCTGAATCTGTCTATGAGAATGTTATAGAACCATATAATAAATGGAGTAAAAATAATGTCTAAAAATTATGACTTTACCTTCGCTCAAAGAGAAGAAGGTTTTGATGACCATATTGAACATTCAATTCGTGGATATAAAAATTTACTAGAAGATGTAGTTAGTCTATCTAGAAACTTTGTAGAAGATGAAACAAATGTTGTTGATATAGGTTGTTCAACAGGAAAATTAACAGAGGCCTTTATAAAAGGTAATCAATCATTTTGTAAGTATGCTAATTATGTTGGTATAGAACTTGCTCCTAGTTTCTTTACAGAACTTGATGCAAGACACAAAAGAATAAAGACTGAACATGATTGGGCAAATGTTAATTTTGAAAAGAAAGATGTTCGTGGTTACGATTTTAAAAATTGTAGTTTAGTAACATCAATTTTTACATTACAATTTATGCCTAGAAAAGATAGATTTAATGTATTACAAAATATATACAATGGACTAAATCATGGTGGTGCTTTTATCTTTGCAGAAAAAACAGTTTGTGAAGATTCAAGATTACAAGAAATGATAACTTTTAATTTTTATGATTACAAAAGAAAACATTTCGAGGCATCAGATATTTTAGAAAAAGAAAAAACATTAAGGAACATGTTAAAACCTAATACTTGGAAAGAGTTAGAAGGTATGTTAGAATGTGCTGGATTTAAAACTGCACAACCATTCTGGCGTAATCATATGTTCGTTGGTGCAATTGCAATTAAATAGGGGATACAAATGAATGACTTTTTAAAAGATGTTATCAAAGAAACTGGTAACGAATATGCTGGAATAGTTTCAGATGGTGTAGAGGCTGGAGATGTAGAGAACTTTATAGATACAGGTTCTCATATTTTTAATGCTCTCATCTCTGGTTCACTTTATGGTGGACTTCCACAAAACAAAATTACTGCTCTGGCAGGAGAAAGTGCAACAGGTAAAACTTTCTTTCTCATGGGTATGGTTAAAAACTTTTTAGACCAAAATGAAAATGGTGGTGTTGTATACTTTGAATCAGAAAGTGCAATCACAAAACAGATGGTTGTTGATAGAGGTATAGATGCAAATAGAATGGTGATAATGCCAGTAACAACTGTACAAGAGTTTAGACATCAAGCATTAAAAGTATTAGATAGATACATGCAACAAGATGTAGATATACGAAGACCACTCTTTATATGTTTAGATTCACTTGGTATGTTATCAACTACAAAAGAAGTAGAAGATACAGAGGCAGGAAAAGAAACTAGAGAT
>Ga0209535_1002706_pt1 | contig 11523 bp, 2 predicted proteins | sample LinPmetageLP28_FD_184041 | JGI IMG/M metagenome (GOLD analysis project Ga0209535, IMG submission 184041) | Marine viral communities from the Pacific Ocean - LP-28 (SPAdes) (version 2) | ecosystem: Environmental > Aquatic > Marine > Oceanic | place: Pacific Ocean | collected 2009-08-22
CAAGGAGCAACTGTGGAGTTTGAGAAACAAACTACAGCACTATTGTTTAAGGAAGAACAAGTTGAACAATTAGAAGAAGACAAACAATTCTTATTGAATGAATTAGACCAACAAGTCCAATCATTACCAGACAATTACATTACAGCCAAAAGAAAACTTCGTGAAGATTACAATCCACAGATATTAAGTATTAATTCTGAATTATTAGATTTAAAGAAAGATGTTGGTGAATTGAAAACCAACTTAGTAGAAACGGGAGTTGATGTAGGCCCAGCAGTTTACTTAGCTAGAACATTTAATACTGATATTGATACGGTAGTTAAATTTTTTATATTTATATTGATATTTGTATTTGACCCACTCGCAGTAATGTTAGTGGTAGCATATAACCAAGTTCTTTTAGAAAACAAACCTAAAGAAAAAACTCAACAACAACATTGGAAAGATATTTATTCTCAACCAACATTACTTGAAGATAATGATAAAGATGATGAAGAAGAATCAAAAAAAGTTATTGGTAGAGCCGCTTACATTCCTTAATTTTTTCTATCTACAACTAATACTTTCTTTTTTCTACAATTTTTTTCTATAAGACTCTCAACACAAGCATACATTTTATAACCATTATCTTTACAATATTCCTTTAACATATCCCTATATTTTGCTCTTATTTTTATGTCTACAAACTTATCCATACTAATAAGTAGTTTTTTATGAAAAAAATCATATAAAAATCATAAAATAAATACACTTTTTTTATTTTTAGATATTTATGTTTATATGGCAGTCCTACGAAAAACATTACAAAAACAAGACCTAATAAGTATCGAAACTTTCATAGATGATAATACATTTAACTCTTCATACTTCAATGTTATAAGTGTAGAAGATACTATACCAGGTGGTAAAAGTTCATTCCAAATACTAGGTTCAGAATTTTTAGCTGCTGATGTAGAAATTAGAGTTGAATTATTAGATACAAATGGAAATCCAGTTTTTACCGAAGCGGTTAAATATCTTGGTGATAAACCTTCAAGACATATTTCAATAGAAGTATATGAAGATACACCAGCTGGTGTAGGAACGCTTACAATACTTGGGTCAGTAGATTTTGCAAAAGATGGTGGTGATATTCCAGACGAGTGGAGAAATTTATATAATGTAAAATGGCAAAGAAATGTTTACATAGACCCAGTAGAAAAAAATACACAACCAATATTATTTCAAGGTCAAGCTGTAGGATTCAAAGAATTTGATAGGTATCAACTACCAACACTAGATATTTCAGAACAAGTTAGAGGAGTTATAGTCCCAAGTGGTTCTGGTGGAACAACACCAACAGGATTTGTAACACAATCAATATTTACGGGTGGTAATTATGAAGCTAATGCAAGTCCTTTTGCAAAACCTTCTGATGTTAAAGATGCACCTACTGAAGATGATAATGGTAATCCATTCCCAAAAGCAGATGCAGAAGTTATACCATCAACAACTACATATGCTCAAAAACCAAAAAATCAAGCTGTCGATAGTCCTGCTGAAACAACTGCAGATAGTGATACAATATATAAACAAGTTCACGGAGATGATAGTGAATCTGACCCGTTACCACCAGAAGAACCAAACTTTGCTGGACAAGGAACATTAATTAAAAAAACTTCAGGTGACCCATTTAGAACAGAATTTGAAGGTGGTCTATTTAAAGCAGTTCCAAGTGTAAATTTAAATTTAGTTCAAAATGTAGCCGGAGACTCATATACAAGTTCATCATTTACTGCATCAATTATAGCAGTTCATAGTCCAGAGTTAATGGAAATTGATAGACCATTTACAATACAAAATCAAACAGATTTTCCAAATAAAAATTTCAAAGTTCCACACAAAGCAACTTCTTTCACGATAGATTTCGAACCAGCAGGACAAACACAGAATAGTGGTTCAGGAGAAAGTTCAATATTATTTAGGTCGTTCGCAGATATTACCATTAAAAATATGAAAACATTTTCTGGTGATGTTCATAGAATAAAAGCACTGACAAGTGGGTTTTCAGAAGCCGGAGATTTTAATGTAATAGCAGATAGATTAGTAGAAGCTTCTGATGTTTTAAATGATAGAAACACACCAACCTTAAGACAAAAAATTGGTGTCTTTCAAGACCAATCACATTTAGATAAACATTGGAAACTGACAAGAGTAGTAAAGGGTAAAAATGTTACAAGTATTTCTACAAGTGGTAGTTTAACATTTGCTTCAACAACAACACCAGCATTTATGAATGGAGTTATAATATCAGGTTCTAATGGTATGGCCGACGAATCTATTATATTTGAAACAAAAACAGAAGATTTGAGAGTAAGACCAGATACTGATTATGAATTAAAACTAAGAGTTATATTAAAAGTTGGTGAAAAAGATACCATAAAAGATGATGGAAGTATTTTACAACAAGCTAAAGCGAAAGTAAGACTCTTCTTAAGTGGAAGTAATATAGCACAAAATACAAAAGGTTTAGAAGATATTAAGGGTACTAAAAATAGTTATGGTGACCCTATAAGATTTAATAATGTACAAGATGAGAATTATGGTGAAGTAGTATTATTACAATCAAAAGATTCAAATAATAGTGTTGGTAAATTAATAGATTTTGGTATAGTTAGAATACCTTTTAAACCAAATTTTGAAAATGATGTTGTTATGAATAACGATACAAGTTTACAAGTAGAGGTAGAATCTGGACAAGTATATTTACAAAGAGTAGAACTACTACCAGCAACAGAAACTAACTTTTCACCAGACGAATTCACATTTGTAGCTCCAATGCCAAAGTTACGAACAAGACCAGAAATATTTGATTTTAAAGTAGAGTTCTATGACAGAAACGGAAATAAAGCACAACATACTAGTATACAAGAAGCTGTAACATTTGAAGGACAAAATGAAGTAATACAAGGTGATGACAATTTATTAACTGGTTCATTATTTATTGGTAATGCTATTGCGAGTGGTATTGAAGCTGGAGGTCTAAATTCAGCATTTATTCGTTCAGTAGGATATGTTGGATTCACAAGTGCATCATCACAAGGTTCGGGTGGATTTATGATGTTTAGTGGTTCGGTTCTACCAGACTCACCCGATAGTTATCAAGGTGTTGGTCTTGAAATACACGATGGAAATAGTGGTTCATTTAAATTTAGAACACATAACGAAGACGGAGTTGGTGAATTTGATGTTAGAACAAATAAGTTTTTCTTTGGTAAAGTAGGTGAACAATTTGTAAGTGGTTCAGACGGAAACCTAGAAATTAGTTCTTCTGGATTCCATTTACAAGCTGATGGTAGAGTTACAGCCTCACAATTACATATTGACGGGGGTGTAATAACAGGTTCATTAGTAATTGGTGAAAGTGTTACGGTAGATGCCGCGACAGCTAATTCTATAAGAGTTCCAACCGGAGGCCCACCATTTAAAGCAGAAATATTATCTGACGGATATGCAAGATTTTCAACTGGTTCTATCGCAAGTTTCAATATAGATTCAAACGCTTTATTTACAACTGGTTCTAATTCATTCTACATATCTGGTTCAGCCGCAGGAATACCAACACAAGACGGAAAACAAAACAATTTTATATCTGCATCAAAATTTCAAGTTAGTGCACTAGGTGATGTAACAGCATCAAATGTTCTTATAGAAGGTGGAACAATTACAAGTGATGTTACGGTTCAAGGAACTTTCTCAGCTAATTCCATATTAGTTCCAGCGGGAGCTAATACAAATAATGCAACAGCACAAATTAAAGATGATGGATATTCAAGATTTTCAACTGGTTCTATCGCAAGTTTCAATATAGACACTAATGCAATATTTACGACAGGTTCTGACTCATTTTATATTTCAGGTTCAGCCACAGGAATACCAACAGCAGATGGAGCACAAAATTTATTTATATCGTCATCTAAATTCCAAGTTAGTGCAAAAGGTGATTTAACGGGTTCACGAGTATTATTGGATGGTGGAGTTATTGGTGGATTTACACTTAAAGAATCAGAAATTTCAAGTTCAAATGGAGCGTTAAGTCTTAAAGATAGTGGACAAATAACAGGTTCATTAGTCCAATTTATAGGTGGAGATATTGGTGGTTGGACTATTGCAAGTTCAACATTAACAGGTGGAAATGTTCAGTTAAGTTCAGCAGGAACTATAAAAGTTGGTAGTGTAGCAGATGCCACAACAACAGCTACAACTAATGCTGGTTTCTTCGCTGATAATTCTGGTAATGTATTGATTAAAGGTAATGTTAATGGTAACAATTATATTAAAGTAACAGGTGGTGGTGGTATTGATATTAAATCAACAACATTTGATTTAGATGCAACAACACTTATTTTAGATAGTGGAACTAATAACGGAACTATCAGATTGGGAGCAAGTGGAGGCCCAAGTTCGGTATCTGCAAACACAGCTGGTATTTATATGGATGGAGCTGGAGATTTCCAAGTATTTGGTGATGCAGACAATTTCCTTAGATTTGATGTTAGTGATAAATTAGAAATAAAAGCAGAAACATTTGATTTAGCAACTTCTACATTAGTAATAGATAGTTCAACAAATAGTGGTAAGATAGCATTAGGAGCAACACCAAACACAAGTGTTGCTGGAACAAATAAGGGTGTTTATTTAGATGGACAAGGAGACTTCTTACTTTATGGAAGTGCAACTAATTTCTTTAAGTTTGACGCAAGTGCAACATCAATACAGATTAAAACTGATACATTTGATTTAGCAACTTCCACAATGATATTAGATAGTGGAACAAATAGTGGTAAGATATCTTTAGGTTCAACACCAAACACAAGTGTTGCTGGAACAAATCAAGGTATCTATATGGATGGAACTGGTGATTTCTTAATAAGAGGTGATGCATCTAATTTTCTTAAAATGGACGGAACAACCTTTACTATAAAATCAGAGATATTTGCACTAGACACAACAAATCTTGATATAGATTCAGCATCAAAAAGAATTACAATTAATGACGGAAGTGCAGATAGAATTTATATTGGTGAAGTTGATGGTGGAACAACTTATGGTATGAAAATCTTTGACGGAACAGGAACAGCTGATAGTGATATAATAGTAGAGTTCGGAGAAGGACAGAATTATATTGCTGGTTGGACTATTGGAACTGATACAATATCATCAAATAATTTAGTATTACATTCAAGTGGTAGAATTGAAACTTCAAACTTTGCATCAGGTTTAAGAGGTTGGAGAATAGATTCATTACAAAACGGAATAGCAGAATTTGAAAACGCAAGAATTCGTGGAACATTATCAACCACAGTATTTGAAAAAGAAACAATTAACGCTGTTGGTGGACAATTATATGTAGCTAATTCAACTATGTTAACTTCATCAACTGCTCACCCACAAGGTACTGTATCTGCTTCTAATGCAACAATGTCAGTTGTAAATGTAACAGGATTTACAGGAAGTTATGAGGGAGGCCCTGGACATACAGGAAATGGTAAAGGTGAAATATTAGCAATTAAAAAAGTAACCGATACAGGATTCTCAACAGAATATGTTCAAGTAGTAAGTCATTCAAGACTAAATCCTTCATCAGGAACTGATTTAAGTGGTTTATTATTTGTAACAAGAAGTTATGGTGGTGGTATTGATGAAACAGGAACTGGATTAAGTTCATCACTTGGAGACCCAGCCTTTTTAACAGCACAACAATATGAACCTGGTCAAGTTGTAGTTTCTACGGGTAGACACATTGGTGGAACAGGTGCAACAACAACAGGAAGTGGATTTGTAAGAATAAACGCAAATCCAAATGATTTATCTACACCATTTATTGATATTGTAGAAAGAACAGGTAGTGCAATATATGATGTAGATTTAAAAGTAAGATTGGGAGATTTATCTGGATTATCAAGTCAATATGTTAGAGGAGCAGATGTAAAAGGTTTTGGATTAGTAACAAGTAATGTATTTTTAACAAGTTCATTCTTTGTAGGTGGTGTGAATGAACATATATCTTTCCAAACAGGTTCGTTTGAAGCAAAACTAAATAAATTAAATTTAGATACACCTGGTTTAAAACTACAAGGTGAGGGAAGTGGTAGTTCTAACAAGATTATGTTAGGATTAGCTTCTGCATTAGGAACAGGTGATGGAATATTTATGGATGGTGGTGGAGATTTCAGAGTAGGTGGAGCATCGTCTAATTTTGTTAAATTTGACGCTTCAACAGGAGTTTTAACCGTAGACGGAACAATTAATATTACAAGTGGTGCAACAAGCGAAGCTATAGCAGGATTACAAGCTACAGCAACATCATCAAATGCACAAAGTCAATCAGCCGCTGATGTAGATTTTGCATCAAGTGGTTCTCAAACACAAGCCTTAGCATTCGCATCCGAATCAAATGCAAGAGCAGACGCTAGTGGTTCGATAGTTTCAAGTAGTCTTGGTGCAAAAATAGACCCATATGAAACTCAAATTGTATTGAGTTCTGGTGGAATGTCTTTACTAAAGACAGAAGGACAAGTTTTAGCACAATATAATGAAAGTATTAATTTAAGAGCTCCAGATGTTGATTCACACTCAACAGCAAGTTTAGATACAGAAGGATTTAGAATAGTAGAAGGTGGGGTAACTCAATCATTATTTGGACAAACAACCACAATTGGTGTAGTAACAGGTTCACATTTAAAAGCATCGGGTTCTGGTTTAGAATTATTAAATGGTTCAACAACAAGATTTGGAGCAGATTCAACTGGTGTAAGTGTTGGTGACCCAGGAAACGAGCATGTAAGAATTACAGATAGTGGAGTAGAATTAAAAGACAATACAACAACCTTTGGTAAATTCGCAGCTACAACAACAATCGGTGATACCTCAACAGAACATATTTCAATTAGTAATACCGAACTACGATTAAAAGATGGAAGCACCACAAGAATATTAATGAACTCAAGTGGTCTTACAATGGGTAATCACATTAGTATTAATAGTAGTGGAAATGCTTCGTTTAGTGGAACGGTAACCATTGGTGGAACTGACCTTGACGCAACTAATACATTAAATACGAATACTACCGCGGGTAATGTTGGTTTAGGAAATGTAGAAAACTTAACCGCACAAAACCAAGCACAAACTGGGTTAATAGCTGGAACTACAATTACAGGTGGTGGTATTACATTAAATGGTGGTGGTGTAATAAAAACAATTAATAAAGATAGTGTTTCCGACACAACAGCTGGTTTCTTTATGGGATATGATGGTAGTGGAGCTTATGACTTTGCTATTGGTGATGCAAATAGTTTCTTAAAATGGGACGGTTCAGGTGCATCATTAAGTATAAAAGGAAGTATCACTATTACAAATCCAGGTGATATTGATGTATCAGATTTAAATAATGATAGTGGATTTACAGACGACACAACAGCAAATACAGCAAACTCAACAGCAAATACAGCAAACTCAACAGCAAATACAGCCAATACCGCCGCTGGAAATGCTCAAAGTGCTGTAGATGTGATTGAAGAAAAGGTTGTTATAACTGGTGCCGCTGTTCAAGTTCAAAATTCTACCGCAGATAAAACTATTCTGGATAGTGGGTTAGTATCAATAGTTCAAGGTAATGTAACTTCATCTTTATTCACAGGAACTAATACAGAAATTCGTGGTGGAACTTTAGCTTCAAAGACTACCGCAAGTTTTGATAAAGCAGGAGTTAGGTTTACAGACGCTGGAGTAACCCAATCACTATTTGGTGCAGATATAACTCAAATAGGTGTAGTAACAGGTTCTCATATACAAATATCAGGTTCTGGTTTAGAATTATTAAATAACACTACTACACAATTCGGTGTAGATTCAAATGGTGTAAATGTTGGAGACCCAGCTAATGAGCATGTTAAAATTTCAAATAGTGGTGTGGATGTAAAAGATGGAGCATCAACTATAGCATCATTTGGAAGTAACATAACATTAAATGCTGGAAGATTTGCAATAAATGATGGTTCACGAGATAGACTTATAATTGACGCAGATGATATTATTATGGTTGATGAAGCGGGTGCTCAAGCATTCAATGTAGATTCAGGTGTAGTTCAAGTTGGAGATGGTTCAACAGATTATGTTGAAATAGACTCAACAGGAATTGATATATTCCGAAATGGGAATAGTGAAATTAGATTAACTGATGGTCAAATCATACTCGCTCCAAATGTAACCGCACCAACAACAGATGCAGTTGTTATAGCCGCAGGTGGTGTAAAAATTTATGATTCTGCAACAGATTATCTTCATATGGGAAGTGATGGATTAAAAGTTTATGAAGGAGATGCATCAAATGCAGTTGCACAATTTGGAGCAACAGCTTTCATTGGAAAAGAAGCAACAGAACATATAAAGATTACAAATACATCACTAGAAATTAAAGACGGAAGTACTGTATTTGGTTCATTTGGTTCAACCACAAAGATTGGTGATGCAAGTAATGAGCATGTGGAAATCAACACATCAACTATTGATGTTAAAGATGGAAGCACTACATTATCATCATTTGGTGCAACAACAACAATCGGTCAAACAAGTGGTAGACACATTTCAATAGACGGAACAGATGTTAGAGTAAAACAAGGTTCTACCGTAAAAAGTATATTTGGAGCATCATCTATTACACTTGGACATAACAGCACAACTGATGAGCATGTTATAATTGATGGTAGTGGATTAAGTGTAAAAGACGGAAGTGATACTTTAGCGGTGTTCGCAGCTACAACAACCGTTGGTAATACAGGTAACAAGCATGTAAGAATTGATGGAACTGACGGGGTTCAGATTAAAAATTCAAGTACGGTATTAGGAACATTCGGACCTGACATTAATGTATTTAATGAAACCACAAGAGGATTTACAACTGTAACTTCAGCATCAGTAAATCTTGGTAGATTTGCAACACCAACACTTAACCAAGTATCTACTGCTGGTGTAGAAACACCAAATGGTATTTTTGACAGAGTATTTAGTTCGACTATAAACGCATCAAACTTACAAGCCACTGGTTCAGTATCATTATTTACAAGTAGAAGTTTAGCTTCAACAACAACATCATCAGTTCCATTTATGGTGCACGATGAAGTTAGTTCAACAGATGCATTAATAGAACCAAGTTTCCAATTCTCAACATTATACACTGCAAAAGGTGCAGATGCAATAGGATTCCCAAGTGTATCGTCTGGTTCAGCAACAGGTATATTTGATATTAGCACAACAATCACTTCTGACGGACAAAATGCATCGCCGTTCAAAGGACAATCAGGTGGAGGAACTTCTCAAGCATTTAATTTATTAGGTTTAAGAGTAATGAACGACACGGGAGATAATACTGGTGGTGGTGGTCGTTTCCAATTTAAAGGAGCGTTAGATTCTCAACCATATACATTTATAAACGCAGTTGATAAATCAAGAGTTCCAGCCGCGTTTAGAAATCTTGGTGGTATTAGATTCCAAGTTAAAAATAGTGGAGCTATAGTTTCATTAGGTAATATAACAGCATTTGGTAATACATCAAACTTTACAACTTTATCTGATATAAAATATAAAAAAGATGTAACTAGAATATCTGAATCATTGGATAGAATATTAGAATTAAAACCTTCTAAGTTTATATGGAAAACAACAGACACCGAAGATATTGGATTTATCGCACAAGAAGTTGAAGAAGTAATACCAGAAGTTGTCTTGACAGAGAAAGAAGGTATTATGGGAGCACCAGATACTAAAGATTACAAAACAATAACTTATCCAAAATTAATTCCATTATTAGTAGATTCAATACAAGAATTAACTAAAAAAGTTTCCACATTAGAGGACAAGATAAAAGAATTAGAGAAATAATATGTTTGATAATACCTTACCAGTAAGTATGTCGGATAACTCTCAACTTTCACTTGATAATTCTGAAATGACAACAAGTGTAAAAGTTATATCTTACAATTTTCCAGATATGATTGATGAATCAAGTGGAACATTTACAGATTATACCGCATCAAATTTAGATAATGGTTATCACACAACATCAAGTGTAGTTTCTTGTAGAAGTTTTATTACAAGTTCAAATTACTATAATATAAACAACAATTTAAAAGTATCAGAACACGCTTATTTATTTTCAAGTGGTTCTAATGATTATTGGTCTTGGAGAAAACCTTCAGATATTCAAGTGGGTGATTATTTACTTGGTATTAATGAAGAAATAAGACAAGTGAGTAGTTCAGAACACATTGTTAGTGGAACACTTGGTTTATCTCAAATCAATGTTGAAGATGTAGATACATTATTTGTTAATGGTTATTTACTTCACAATGATTTGCAAGAAGAAGGTGGGGGTGGAGGAACACCTTCAGCAACTTTTAATTTTGGTGTAAAAAGTGCTTCAATTCATATTAATGACAAATATCCTAAAAGTCCAGTTCCAAATGTAATAGATAGAGATGGGATAGGAACTTATGCTTCTAGTGATGCTATTAAAGAAAGTTCAGTAAGATTACGAGCTACTATTACACAAACTGTCACTGGTGGAGCCGGAACAATGCAAACTTTGAAAATGGGAATGAGAACAAATTCTTCAACAGATGATTTTAGATTTATTGAAACCACTCTTGGTTTAAGTAATAATGGACTTGGAGCTCCATTAAGCGGAAGTGGTATAACAAACAGAACTATTGATATACAATTATCTGGTTCAGGAATTATAGATGACGGGGGAGGAACAACAGTTCCAACAATAAAACAAATATTTATTGCTGCAGGTGATTATGACGGACATATACAATTTACAGCTTCAAATACTTCTGGAACACACACTTTAACTACTCCTGGAATTCAATTAGTAAATTTATTTACAGGAACAAAATTTTCAGCTTCAAGTTCACAAGACCCTATAAGTTTTAGTGAGTTTAAAGGCGGTCTTTATGATAATATCCACACAACAGCTTCTAATTCTGGTGGAGCTATTAATTCAGAAGCAGTATCAGCAAAAAATATTGGGGTATTGATTGGGGGTCAAGGAATTACCAAACCTAATTTCAGAGCAACTGATAGTCAAACACAAGAAAACACTTTAGCCGGTAGTGGGTTTTCACCATCAGGAAAGAGAGAACAAGAGACAGTTAGTATGGATGAGATGCATAGTGCATCACTAGCTGGATAACTTAAAATAAATTAATATATATGTAATAAAAAATTTTAACTTAATATTTATATACGAGGAGAAAGCTATGGATTATAAAGAAATTATCAGTCAAGTATTAAAACACGAAGGTGGATATGTTCACGACCCTAAAGACTTAGGTGGTGAAACTAATTTTGGTATCACAAAAAGATGGTATCCAGACTTAGATATTAAAAATCTAACTAAAGAAGATGCTACAGAAATCTATAAAAAAGATTACTGGGATAGGTATAAATTAGATGAGATGCCAACAAACTTACAACACATAT
>Ga0209535_1002707_pt1 | contig 11519 bp, 12 predicted proteins | sample LinPmetageLP28_FD_184041 | JGI IMG/M metagenome (GOLD analysis project Ga0209535, IMG submission 184041) | Marine viral communities from the Pacific Ocean - LP-28 (SPAdes) (version 2) | ecosystem: Environmental > Aquatic > Marine > Oceanic | place: Pacific Ocean | collected 2009-08-22
CGCTGGCGCTGTCATAGGCTGGTTAACTGGAGTGCCTAAAGAAAAATCACTGGCGCGCCTCATAGGATCATTTCTACCTAGATTTGGAAAACTTAATGCCATCTTATCGTCTTTCTTATCTACTAAAATTTAGGTAATTGAGCGAAGGATTGTAAGTAACTGAATAGGCCCGGATTATAAGTGTCAGTTGTACTAGTTGGCTTCGGCGCCTCCCCAAGTGCAGCCAGAGGCGCTCCAAGTGCAGACATAGGCGCACCAGTGTAGCCCGCGTATTGGCCCTTCGCGGCGTCAATGAGCGCCTGCTGTATGCCCTGCTGCAACAATCCCTGATTTGCTTGGTCTTGCTGTATTGAGCGACCAATATTGAAAGCCTGCTGGCCGTATCCACCAAGTCGGGCGCCAGCGCCTTGACGCATACTCTCCGCAGCCATTCTATTTGCCACATTCTGGCGTTGTGCGTCCATCATACTTTGTGCGCCAAATTGTGATGCGCCAGTTCTGGCCGCAACGTTTGCAGCTTCGGCAGAGGCGCGCTGACCAACGTCAAACTGTGCGGCGCCAATTGCGCGATCGAAGCCACCCTGACGTAAAGTCGCCGCCGTCCTAGCGGCTTGCTCATCATATGCCTTGCGAGTTTCTGCCGCTTCGACGCCCTGCCTAGATCCACCGAAGGCTCTCGCCGCCGTGGCTTGCGCACCCATTTGGTTCAGCGCACGTTCTTGCTGGCCGGAAATATCAGCTAAAGCCTGATTTACAACCTGAGTTTCATATGGATTTGTGTATGGTGATAGATCTGCACCAGCGACTTGCTGCGCAACTTGCTGGGCTGGTGTGTAACCTACAGCGGAAAGATCTTGTGGTTGGAAACCCATACCAGTTTGGGCGCCCATCATTGCCTGCTCTAATGCACCCGCAGATGCTTGATTTACATTAAATCCCGCAGTGGGCGCTAGTGGTGAGGTTGGCGAAGGCATCGGTTGATATTGGGGCGGGTTTGCTTGGGGAGATGCCACAGGCTGAGAACCAGCAACGCCGCCCTTGTTTTGGGCCATTGGCGTTGCACCCATTTGTGGCAGAACACCCGCAACTCCACCCTTATTTGGAGCCATTGGCTGCCCTTGGGGTCTGGGCGTTGCCATTGGTGCCGCTACTGGCGCTGGTGTTGGTGCCGCTACTGATGTTGCCATTGGTGTTGTTATTGGTGCCATTGGTGTTGTTATTGGCGCCATTGGAGCAGGGGGCGCCATTGGAGCAGGAGCCGGAGGTGGTGTCATTGGAGCAGGAGCCGGAGGTGGTGTTATTGGAGGGTCAACGTACAGATTTGGCGGCGGCGCCATCTGCTGCGCAACTTGTTGAGGTGGAGCCATAGGTTGAGAAACTGGCGCTGGCGCTGGCGCAGGAATTGTAGCTTGAGAAAAGGCGCTTGCGTGGCCAATACCAGAACTCATTCCTTTTTGATAATTTAACGGATTAAAGTCATACGTTATTTTTTCGTTTGTGTCGTTATTATCTATTCTGAAAGTTCCACCAGCAGATAGTGCGGGGTACGACTGTATCGCATTTTGGATTGCTTCCTCCAAGGTTGCGCCACCCGTGTTATAAGAATTAAATTTCTTATCTACAAAACCATAAGAAGCCATCTTTACGCCCTTTTTAAATTAATAATATGACCAATTATCTTGGGCCACCTCTGTTAAACTTTTCACTTGCGCCAGTAGTATATGTAGAATCCGGCTTATCAAATGCATCTGCCACCGTACTTAGAAGGCCAAGGAAAGGAATATCCGCAACAGTCTCGACTACATTTCCAAACACATCCTTAACGCCACCCAGCAATCCAGTTGTTGGGTCATTCTGGTTGTAACCGCCGCCAATATTCTTAACTCCAGCGGCAAGCATGGTAGCTGCTGCTAATCTATTTTGATCTTCGGCAGACATACCCTGAGTAAAATCACCTCTATCAGTTGGCTGTGCAAAGAGGGTGTCTAAACCTCCCCCTGCCTTTTGCTGTTCAACCTGCTGAAGTGCGCTTAATTCATTCGCCGTAAAGCCTTGGATTTCGCCTGCGGGCTTGCCGCCAGCCAAAACAATTTGGTTCCCACTTTCGTCAATATAAGTCACTGGCATACCCGCATAAGCCGCAGCAACTTCCGCGTTATAAGCTGGGTTTGATGTTTGCCCAAGAGTTTGAATATTTTGCCCGTAATCTGAAAACGCAGTGTCAATAGCGTTGTGAGCAATATCCTGATGCCCGCCGTAAGTTGTGTAGGCTGGGTCGTACATAATTGCAGGCTCGTTACCGCCACCACCAGTACCACCGCCGCCTGCGCCCGCCTGCGCTATGGCCAATCTATTTGCGCGATCTAGGGCGGCTTCATCTGACAGAGTGTTAAACTGGCTGTAGTCAGTAAGTGGAGACGCATACTCACCCGTGTATGGATTAATAAAGAAACTATCCATGTATGATTTTTGTGAGGGACGTTCAGCAGCGAGGCGATCTAATGAAGCCTGATACATTGGAGCCGAAGAATAACCCCTTACGCCGCCAGCATATTCAGTTGGCCTCTGCATACCGCCCATAATATCTGCCTGCGTGGCAGGAGCCGACAATCCAAATGCAGATGCAGTGTCGGAAACATTTTGGAATGAAGCCTCTTGCATGGGCGTAAACGCCGCTACGTCTGGGCCGTAGTAAGGCACATAACCTAGTTGAGAAATTTTCTCAGCCTTGGTGAGATTGCGGCGCGCCGCTTCCTCAATGTACTCAGGTATCGTTACTGTTGATGACGTTGAACCGCCCTTACCTCCAGACATTACGCAAACTCCTTAACGTATGACGCGTGTTGGGCTTCCCAACCATGCGCCTTTAGTGGTTTCTTCCATCCAAATCTTCCAGACATTGACAATGACGAACATCCTTGAACTTTTGCCCATTGTATCACATCGTTATGCATATCCAAAATTTGATCCAATTCGCCGCCGCCTAAGAAGACGTTTAATACTTTCTTTTTGGGATATACCACGATTTCTGTAACAATACACCCCCTTGGTGTAGGCCAAAGCTGCATGACGCCCTTATTAATACCATCCGCAACATCTTCAAAAGCGTGAGTGCCGCCGGAATACTCTAAAGCCGCCTCAATCCACTTCTTACATCTTTTTATTTCGTTAGGCATGAGTCCTCGTTATGGAAAGTGTAGAAGCTGGAAGCGCGGGCTTCGGAGATGACGCCGCAGTGTAATTTAAAAATCCGCTAGTATTATCAATTAAGTAATTTACCTCAACATAATCTCCAGCAGATAATGTAAATATTTGAGTGCGCGAAGTTACAATTGTTGCATTGTTCCTATGCAGAGCAGTTGTCATTGCACCATTAGCGACGGCAGTTCCGTTTATGCTAGGCCAAAAATAAAAGTGTACCGTACTCGCGGAAGTAGAAGATATTTGCGCTGAAAAAGATAAGATATATTCTCCCGCTTCCTCAAAAACAATTCTCGTCGTGGGGCTTCCGCGCGTAATCTTACTATTACCGCTAGGCGCATCGTAGGTAAGTTTATACGCAGTGTTGGCCTGCGAAGGAGTTACGTCAGCAGTTATGATAAAATTTGCGTGACCACCCTCCAAAACTATTTGGCGCCACTCGCCGCCTTCGCTCACAACAGGGTACTTGCCGCCCCTATCCCACATAACAGTTCCATCGTCGGCAGCATTCTCACCACCAGTTTGCTGGACTAAGGCGGAACGCGTCTGAGACATGAATTGCATCATCCTGCGGCCCCAAGTCTTCCAATCCTCGCCGCGTGGCTCTGGTGGTCTTTGCTGCTGAGTCATCTACGCCCGCCAGAAACAACATCTAATCTGTTGACGCCGACACGCCAATCTCCAAGGGAAACCGCGTTAATTCGCATTCTAAATTGACGCCCCGTAAATCGCATAGACGTTGGAGTTGACATATTAAACGGCCCGTAATCTCGTTCTGTTCCATTCGGATAGAAACGCGTTTTAAACGTTACGTTAACGTCACCCTTAGTTTTTTCGTCTGGTATCATTTCGGTGACTGAAGTGACTGTATCACCAGAACCAATTACAATTGGGCCACTCTCAACAAACGGCGACAGGGTGCCATAATCAAAACCAATGTCATGCTCGTATATTTTATAGTTAGACGCGTCTGCCCAGATAGGACTTCTAAACGCGCCACGATCGACTCCAGCGGTACGTGGTAAAGTTCCAATATACCAAGTATTTTCAATATAATTATATACGCAATATCGGTCATTCTCGGTTGCCTCGGCAGATGGATAAAACCAAAAGATCTCACCGTAATTGCTGTTTGTAACTGCAAAAGCTTTACTAATTTGGGCGCGGTTCATATCGTTAAACACATGGTCTGCAACGTCACTTGGCACCTCTTGTACGAGGCTTCCCGTGTAACTGTAAAACGCGTGTGGCCCCATCCAGAACGCACCAGCGTCAACCACCGCCACTGCCTCATTCGCAGCCAAGCCGCAAGACGTACCGACGCGCTCAATGCCATACACATATGGCGGGCCAATATAATTAGCGGCGTGGGCGTCGGTGCTTGTTAATATAAGGGTTTGCCCTCGAACTTTGACGCCCTTCATAATCTGCCCACTTGTGTTTAGCTCAAGATCTCCGGCTTCATTCGTGGCTGCGGGCGACCAAGTTGTGTTATTCTCGCGATCACACCACTGCACCTTTCTGGGATTACCGCCAGCGCCAAGGGCAAATAAAAATCTTTCCTCAGTCACAACCATTGACCTATTGCTCGTTGGAGCATTGGCAATAACAGCAGCCGGATTAGATGTATTCAATTGCCATTCATATAACTTGCCGTCATCCTCAGTGCATCCTACGAGGTATTCCCCCCACGTATCCAAAGCCCAAGACGTTGCTGGCTGAATGCGAACCGTGTCCGGCCTCGCCACGCCGTAAGCGTAACCACCGTAAAGACCTCCGCCAAATCCAGTGAAGGCCACAGCATCCGCGCGACCAGCAGTAAAACTTGTGGGCGTTATGTCGTAACGCACACCAGTTTCATTCCACGCATATAATTTATTGTAAGTACCGCCAGCTATAAATCTCAGATTATTATTTGTAACCCAAGTCTTCATGCCGCGTATCTGGGCGTTGGCGGCGTTGCTGGATCTTGTACGCCAGCCACCCATTGGGCGCATTGTATTATCAACCCAACGCACTAAATTGGCGTCACGCCAGCGCCCATTAGATTGAAAATCAGTTCCGTTTCTGTAAATACCAGCGGGTATATCTAATGGGATTAATGGCATACAGACCTCAATGCGGAGTTAAACTAATCGGACTATAGCACAATAAGCAATAAAATAACAACAGAGGCGACATGAGCCGCCCCTGAATTTATTACTACTTTTTTTTGCCACCTTTTTTTGGTGGACGGCCTCTAGTGGTTCCGTAAGTTCCCATTCCTTTTGGCATTATTTTACTCCTCTTCCTCTGTTTCTTCTGCTTCAGAATTTTCAAGAGAGCTAGCTAACATTTTACTAAAAGCCTCTTTGCCAACTCTGAGTTGGTCTAAATTAAATTCAGCAGAAGCAATTTTTTGCTGCAGCGAATTTATGTGATTTATGCACATTTTAGATTGGTCAGAGAGATCGGATTCTGCGTATTCCACGTCATCTATAACGACCTTTTTTTCTTCAGTCATTTTGATTTCCTATTCTAAGTTAAAGTTAACTGGCAGTGTATCCATTGCCAGCGGTAATAGCGGCATTAGTTGCCGTCATACTTTCACTCGTCCAGTAGTCCTTGGCAACCATGATTTCCAAGTGTTCTACGTTACGATCTACACAGCCTTGGCGGTCTGCTGCATCATCGTCAGCCATTGCATTTCCTGCAATAACGTCAGTGATAAGTGCAACAGAGTGACCCATTGCTGTGTAGTTTGCTGCGATTTCGTCAGCGGTTGGTGTATCAGTCATAATTTATGCTCCTTCTAGGGCTGTGATACGTGCTTCAAATGAAGCGTTCTGTGTCTCAAGGGAGGTAAATCGTTGTTCGTTATACGCTGCTACAAAAGATAGCAACTCAGGGTATCTAATACCTAACCTTGTTATTTCTTCTGTCCCTTGTGGTTGTTGTACTGAAGTTGAAGAAGTAAACATTGCGTAATTACTTGCATCTAAACCTTCAGCCGCAAAAGCATCTTGAACATCTTGAGCAATTATACCTGAGTGAGTACGTGCATTGTCTCCTTTTTTAGTCACGGCATCTTGCCAACGGAATGTTTTAAACATGGCTGAAATACGAGAAGCTACCAGCATCTCTGCTGATGTCAGTAAAACAATGTCTTGTTTTTCATTGCGGTCAGATGTTTGAATAGTACCATTCGTAGCATAAACGTCATCCCAACGATTGGAAGGACCTCCTAAATCAATCGAGTTATCAGTCCAAGGGTGTACGCCACCAAAGAAATAGTTAATGCCAGTACTCCATTTTACTTGACCAATATTACCATCCCCATCAGACAGCACGATGCTGTTGCTTGCGGTGCGGATGTCAACGCCACCACTGTTGCCGCCAAACGCTCCTACAATTGTATTTTTTCCTCCTGTAGTTACATGATAACCTGCATTTCTACCTAAGTATGTGTTTTCTACTCCAGTAGTATTACTATACCCAGCCTGATACCCAAAGGCCGTGTTGTTGGATGCGGTGGTGTTGGAGAGTAAAGCTGACATACCAACAGCCGTGTTGTTAGCGCCCGTTGTGTTTGTATACAAAGACGCCCAACCCAAGCCTGTGTTATTGCTTGCCGTAGTGTTTCCCGCTAAAGTACCTGAACCGAAAGCAACATTTTTACCGCCTGTGGTGTTAGCCAGTAAGCTGCTCCTACCCACAGCAGAGTTTTCCGTGCCTGTGGTATTAGCACCTAAAGACCCATAACCCACTGCCGTGCTGTAGTTTGCGGTGGTGTTTTGGGCTAATGCTGCTATACCTATCGCTGTGTTATAACTCCCCGTTGTATTACTCATTAGAGTGGCGTTAGTAACACCGGGAGTAGCACCACCAAAAGCTGCATTACCTGTACCCGTAGTGTTGCTGTTAGCGGAAAAGGTACCAAAGGCGGCATTCCCACTCGCTGTTGTATTACTAGCCAAAGCATTTTTTCCAAAGGCTGAATTTTCAGCTCCTGTGGTATTAGCGTAAAGCGCCTGATAGCCAACCGCAGCGTTGCCAGAAGCGGTGGTGTTGGAGTGCAGTGCATCACGACCAATGCCAGTATTGTAATTGCCTGTCGTATTGTCTCGCAAAGCCTCTTTACCAAAGGCAGAGTTGTGTGCGCCTGTGGTATTGAATTTAAGGCTTTCCATGCCTGACGCAGTTAAACTGTAACCAGTAGTATTTGTGTAAAGCGACTGATACCCAACCGCCGTGTTGTTGCTTGCGGTGGTGTTGTTAGCTAGAGCGCCTTGACCAAACGCAGAGTTGTAAGAACCTGTGGTATTTAAATTTAGAGTACCATAACTACTAGCACCATTATCATAGTCCCTACTGCCAAAGGCAGAGTTTCTAATGCCTGTTGTTGTGTACTTGAGTGCCTCTGTGCCAAAAGCACTGTTAGAGTTACCTGTGGTAGCAGTAGCAAGCGCTTGATACCCAACAGCAGTGCTACTGTCACCCGTAGTATTAGCTAAAAGAGACTGAAACCCAACAGCCGTATTGTTGCTTGCGGTGGTGTTAGAGTAGAGGGCGGATGCACCAATGCCAGTATTGTATGCGCCAGTGCTTGTGAGAAACAAAGCGGATTGACCAAACGCAGAGTTGTGCGTTGGACTTGTTGCAGTGCTAAGAGCGTTCTGACCCATAACAGTGTTATACGAACCTGTTGTTAGAGCATCCCCTGCATTACTACCTAAGATAGCATTCCCCGTACCCGTAGTATTAGCATACCCAGCCTGATACCCAACCGCTGTGTTGTTAGAAGCGGTGGTGTTGGATAAAAGTGCGTCATTACCCAAAGCTGTATTGTTTGATCCCGTAGTGTTTGCGCTAAATGCCGCCTGACCTATTGCTGTATTATTGCTGCCTGTCGTGTTTGCATCCGCTGTATATGACCCAAAAAAGGCGTTCTTTGTGCCGGAAGTAAGAGCCGTGCCAGCGACCTGTCCAACTGCCGTGTTGTAATTCCCGCTGATGGAGCCGTTCATTGCAGCATTACCCAACGCCACGTTGCCTGTGCCAACAGGATAGTTACCGTCCAGCTTGATTGTGCCGTCATTTACGTCAAGATCACCAGAGATAATAAGCGAATCTGCGCTCTCATCCCAAGTCATATGTCGGCTGGCAGTAGCGCCGAAAAACTTAACGTCATGCCCTGTGTCGTTAACGCCAACTGTCACAGCGCCAGTTACGCTAAGAGATGTGATGCCATCAATCGTGCCTGAGTTAATATCAATACCAGTAACCGCAGTGGTTCCGTCGAGAAGATTATCAATATTATCAAGGTTGGTGTTGATCTTAGTACCCCAAGTATCCTCAGATGCACCAACCTCCGGCTTAACTAAGCTATATGTGGTTGTCGTTGTATCAGCCATTTTAATCTCCTATGCGGCGTAAGCCTTAATTTAATTACCTAGATTTTAGGGGGAAGCAACAGACCAATCGGTTGATGCGTTGGATGCATATTGCCATACTTCACTCACGGGATCAACATCAGTCCACGTTTCTGACGTTTCCGATTCTATTTCCCACTTCTCACGCGCGTTACACACGACAGAAGAAGCAACAGAAATATTACTCGAACTAATTTGAATTAGGTTGCAAGTCGCGCCTATAGTCAAAGCAGTGTCAATAACGGCGGCGCTGCTAAACACAACATTAGCATTAGACGCGGTAGACGCAGACGCAGCAATTACACTTGCGCCATCTCTCACGCGCTCAATTGCTGCACTCGTAGATGCAACACCAGCTATCGCGCTGGCGCCACTTTGCACTCTAACGACACTCGCGGAAACAGACGCAGCGCCCGCAGAAGTTGCTGCGCTCTGCCTGACGCGCTGGCCGACAGAAGTTACCGACGCAGTAGACGCGGAAGTAGCCGCACCCTCACGAACACGTAGACCCGCAGAAGTCGTGCCGGAGGTTGTCGCAATTATAGAAGCCGTAAGCCTTACGCGTACAGACGCAGCCGCCGTAGTGGTGGCCGTAATAATTGCGCCAGCGCCGTCAGTGACAAAGCCATCAAGCCCAAAGTTATATGAGCCGTATGCGCTTTGACCATATCCGCTGCGATACTCAGCCATTAGTCTAGCGTAATATCAAGATCACCTGATGGAAGCCTAAACACGTCACCAGTTGATATAGTTTTACTGGTTGTCAAAGCAGCGTATGCAATTAAATTTCCGCCGCTCGACGCATCAAAGACCCCTACGTGCGAAACTGTGCCGTAATTGGCAGTCGCAACATCCCACTCAATAGCCGCGTTGTTTGACGCAGTATTGCCGGAAACAGCAAACGCTACAGCCTTACGCCCGTAACCACCGCCGGAAACTTCCGTACCGCCGCCAGTGTCAGAGGGAGCCGCAGTGTAAAGCGCGATATGCCAAGCAGTTGGCCGTGTCGCACTGCCAGTAGTAAAAACCCAAGTTAATACTGTAGTTTCAAAAGTATTGGAAAAACTCATTTTAATATGCCCTTATTTTCATACGACGGCCTGATCCGCCATATTTTGCTGCGTCACTTGAGGCGTTTATAGCATCAATTGCATTTTTATACAAAGCCGCCCACGTTTGTATTCGTGCATCTTCCTTCAAGTATGGCGCAGAATGCATTAAGGCGCCATATAAATAAGCGTCTGGGAAATACTGCAACAGCCAATTTGATGTATTGGTATCACTCAATTCTGGGACGCGCGCGTAGTAATATAACTCAGCAGTGTATGTACTGTCGGGAACAGGATAAACTTCTATCTCGCCAGCAGTCAAAGCATAGTAAGCTGGCCGACCAGAGGTATTAGCCGTCTCAAACTTTCTTTGTAAAATTTCGGATTGGCTCATCTTCTCAAGCGGGCTGGTATCATTAGACGTAATGTAAAACCTAATGTCCTCAAGAAAATCAGCAGGGATTGCGCTATACTGCGTATCAATCTGAGCGTTGCTGCGCTTCTCCTGACGCCAGTGCCGGACAAACCTTTGTATGTCAGCTTCAGCCAATGTAATAAAATCAGCAGCAATCGTACTTAGATCGTCACGGTTGAGAAAGTCAGCTATGCTCGACTTTAATTCTGCGTATGTTGTAATTGCCATTGATTTAACCTTAAACCTAAGTTAGAATTTTTTTCTGGGAGGATAATAACATGATTGATGTAGATTTAGCTAGGGAACTAATTATTCTAAAAGCAAAAGACTTAGGCTTGGACGATGAAAAACTAGATAGCCTCGACGTATTGGTGTGCAGTCGGCTTGGCATTGAAGATCCAGATCCACTCATCTTTCCATCCTAGATAGGTAACTTAAAATACCCTCAAGAACTTCTGGAGTTATTACTTGCGCAGGCATTTTTGTTTTTATTGCGTGAGTTTTATGTGCTTCGTTTAATGGTTGGCCAGATTTAGTTTTTTTGCCCGCCATTGATTTATAAACATCACTAAATAATAAACCCTGCGGCACGGGAGGAAGTGATCCAAGATAATCGCCAGTAATCTGCGTATTGTATGTAGAGTGAGGAAAACTTTGTGGGGGCATATTTCCCCGTGGCTTTTGAAATAAAACTGGATTTAAATCTCCTATTTTTGCAACTCCCAAACCAAACATACCAGCGGGCATATCTCTTTGCGTTAAATCAGTAACGCTATACCTAGCCTGCCCCGAACTTGGAAAGCCCAACTCTTGATATGGTTTAGTATCTATTAAACGAATAAAAGATTTTCTCTTGGGAGATGTAGTGTTTTCAGCCCACTTTCGTAAATCCGGCGATAAAACACCAACAAAGTCAGGGTCAAAACCTTTCATTTCTTTATCAAAGCTTTTTGCAGCTTTTTTTGTAATTTTGGAGCCTTTGACTAATTCAGCCATAGCCGCGCCCGTCATCGTAGCAAAATCATTTGCGTTTGGAGACATACTTCCCGTTACGCCTAAAATATCCTTGCCTTGAAATTTTTCTCTTGCTTTGGCAGCTTCTTTATCAATTCTGGTTACAATGTTTTGGTTAGATGCCCAGATTGCATTATCTGCCTGCGCCGCTGGGCCAAGCATAAAATCAAAACCACCTTCGGTGTAAACTGGCTGGTCAAACTTTACATCATCGACACCCTCAACCAATAAACCGCGAGAAGTTCTGTCGCCGTAAAAAGGCAAAACAACTTTACCTTCAGTTTCTTCCCAAGACATAGGCTTGCGCGCTAAGTTCTCTCCAGTATCAGTTAGGGCAACGTCAGTGTTACTTAAATAATCCCGCATCTTTGTATTCTGATAACCCAGCGGATCAAGATCTGCTTTATTAGCAGAAGAAGCCGCCAGTAA
>Ga0209535_1002708_pt1 | contig 11517 bp, 18 predicted proteins | sample LinPmetageLP28_FD_184041 | JGI IMG/M metagenome (GOLD analysis project Ga0209535, IMG submission 184041) | Marine viral communities from the Pacific Ocean - LP-28 (SPAdes) (version 2) | ecosystem: Environmental > Aquatic > Marine > Oceanic | place: Pacific Ocean | collected 2009-08-22
CATCTGTGTGTTTGATCCCCTAGCAGTATTACTGTTGATCGCGGCCAACCAGAGTCTGATGAGGAGGTTCCCACCAGAAGCACCCAAGCCACAAGAAATTGTAGATCTTGAGAAGCCAGACGAAGAGGACGTCACTCTTAAATGGAACGAGATGATGGACAAGACCGAGGACGCAACAAAGATAGAGAAAGCCACAGCACAGTTACAGGAATGGAAGGACAAGTTGGAAGCATTCAACACCAAGTTACCTGAACCTAAAGCAGAAGCACCGGTCGAGATCATACAAGAAGACAGCAATGTCCCACACATAGACCTCAAAGGCCAAAAAAAAACTGAGCAGGAAGAAATAGCTGTAGATAAAGAACTTCAAGAAATGAAGTTTGAAAGATACGATAGAGAGCACGAAAAGAAAATAGCGGAAGTTGTTAAAAAGCAAAACTGGATGACGGCTTTGATCCTGACGAACACGCATACGACATGGATCCTGTAGTCAATCCAGAATGGGACAAGGACGAAGAACTAGATAAAATCATAGAACAGCACGAAGAACCCACAATATCAGAACAGATAGAAGAAGCCATGGAGCCGGAAAGAACAAGGCCAGACTTCACAGAGGTAATCGAACCTGAACAAGCTGTACAGGAGATGATGGAGGATCCCAAGAAAGCCATGGAAGAGAATGTACAGGTAGTGAAGGAAACTGCAAGGAAGACAGTAGAAGCAGACATGAGCAAACTGGCCATAGAACCAGAGATAGGCGAGTTCACTGGTGGATACAAACCTATGTTCGTCAAGAAGTCTCAAGAGAAGGTCAACAAGGATGCCTACGTGCAGAACGAGGAGCAGACTGACACAACAGTTTGGAAAAAGATCAAAGCAAAATTAACATCAGAAGATCAGTATCACGAAATGCAGGAGAAAAGGATTGAGGATCTAATGTCCAAAGTTGATGCAGGCGAAATGCAGATAGAAGACTTGACTCCAGAGGACAGACAAGTTATAATAGATATACGAATGCAAAACGAAAGCGGTGATAAAATCAAATAATGTCCGAAGAATCTTTAATATGTTCATTCTGTAGCAAGTCCAGGAAAGACGTCACGAAAATGATCGTTGGCGCCAGCAAGACATCAATCTGTAACGAGTGTATCAAACTATGTGTAGAGATACTGGACGAGGATGTGGTCAAAACAAGACAAGAGAAATTGTCCTCGGGAGACCTAGACACACTGAACCCAGTAAACATCAAAGAACACCTAGACAACTACGTGATAGGACAGGATGCCGCAAAGACTGTGATGTCTGTTGCAGTGGCCAATCACTACAAGAGAATCATAAATCCACCAAAAGACTTTGACCTAGACAAGTCAAACGTGATGGTGCTGGGAGCCACAGGGGCAGGTAAGACACTACTGGCCAAGACCATTGCAAAATATCTTGATGTACCATTCACGATTGCAGACGCGACCACACTTACAGAATCGGGATATGTTGGAGACGACGTTGAAAACGTGGTGCAGAAGCTGTATGCGAACTCAGGTGGTAATATTGAAAAAACACAAAAGGGTATAATATTCATAGACGAGATAGACAAGATATGTAGGAAAGGTGAGAACACGTCACTGACAAGAGATGTGTCTGGTGAGGGTGTACAACAAGGACTACTCAAAATCGTTGAAGGAACAGAATGCAGGGTTCCACCAATGGGCGGAAGGAAACATCCTGATCAACAAACAATTACAATTGATACGAAGAATATACTATTCATAGTTGGTGGAGCATTCACCGAACTGGAGAAACAGATTGAGAGAAGTAAGTCCAGTGGTATGGGGTTTGGATCGGACCTAAAGAACAACGAAGACAAGAACTACCTAGCAGAGGTCAAACCAGAGGATCTGATCAAGTACGGACTCATTCCTGAATTCGTGGGAAGATTCTCCATGATCACACATGTCAACAAACTCTCTGAGGAACAGTTGGTTAAAATACTGACCGAACCCAAGAATGCCATAATTAAACAGATGCAGTACCTGTTTAACTTGGACGACATAAAAATTGATTTTACCAAGGAAGCCAAGATCAGCATAGCAAAGAAGGCCAAGGAACTTGGAACAAATGCAAGAGGACTCAAGAACATAATGGATACAATACTCCTTCCATTCCAGTTTGATTCTGTTGAGATGAAGATCAAGGGAGTAGAGACAATTAAAATAACAGATGCAGTGGTTGACAAGAGTGCTGATCCTGTGTTAGTATTTAGAAAAACAAATGCAACATCAAAAAAACAGAATTAATTTCACAAACAGCAAACCCAAGTTCGTCAAAAAAGAATCATCAAGACCCCTAGGTTTCAAAGGATATTACGTAGAAGTGCGTGATGGTGAAGATGTTATGAGAGCATACAGGAAAATGAAGAAATGGATAAAAGAAGACAAGTTCGTGGAATCCGTGAAATCTAAGTCCGTGTTCATGAAGCCCTCAGAAAAGAAAAGAGAAAAGGCCAAAGAGAAAAGGCTAGTACTTAGAAAATTACAAAGAGAACGTAATGATAATGTATTCCTAGGACGTTCGAACCGTAGATAATAATTTTACCAAAAAAGGTCGCAATTTGACATATAGTACATATATGTTATAATAAATAAATTGGAGATTGCTAATAGATAGGATCTTCAATAAATTAACTCGCTAACTTAGGAGGAAAGCACATGAAAAACAATCTATCTATCTTTAATAACTTAAGACCACTTACAGTAGGGTTCGATGATATGTTCGATCACTTCGAGCATATGATGGACGATCGTTTCATTACGAATGGAACCATCAGCAACTTCCCACCGTACAACATCGTGAAGACAGGAAAGAACACCTATAACATTGAACTTGCACTTGCAGGTTTCAATCGGAAGGACATCGATGTGGAGTACGAGGACAACAACCTAGTTGTCAAATCCAAGAAAGTGGACAAGGCAGAAGCCTCAGAAACAACAGACCCAGATGGTAACATGATACACAGAGGGATATCTAAACGACATTTCCTTAAATCATTTACTATTGCATCAGACGTTGAAGTAAAAGGTGCTGAACTGAAGGATGGTCTTTTAACAGTTGCCCTGGAGAGAATTATCCCAGATGCCAAAAAAGCAAGATCAATCGAGATCAAGTAAACTGCTGAGATAGGTGGGGTGGTAAAACACCCTACCCGTCCATAGACAAAATAAAAAAATATGTTATAATAAGGAGATATATGAGTAAGATAATAGGAATAGATTTAGGAACAACAAACTCTTGCGTTGCCATAATGGAAGGCTCGCAGGCAAAAGTATTAGAAAATGCAGAAGGTAAGAGAACAACACCTTCGGTAGTGGCATTTGGAGATGAGAAGTTAGTGGGAGATCCTGCAAAGAGACAGGCAGTAACCAATCCTGAGAACACCGTCTACGCCGCCAAGAGATTAATAGGTAGAAAATTTGACGGAGATTCTGTACAAAAAGACATACAGACATCACCATTCAAGATCATAAAAGCAGACAACGGAGATGCTTGGGTAGAAGCAAAGGGAGAGAAGTACTCACCGTCGCAGATATCAGCATTCACTCTACAGAAGATGAAAGAGACAGCAGAGAAGTACCTAGGACAAGCAGTCACTAAGGCCGTGATCACTGTGCCAGCATACTTCAATGACTCACAAAGACAAGCTACAAAGGACGCAGGTAAGATCGCAGGGCTGGAAGTGGAAAGAATTGTGAACGAACCAACAGCGGCCGCACTGGCCTATGGACTTGACAAAAAGAAATCAGGCACAGTTGCAGTTTATGACCTAGGTGGAGGAACGTTTGACGTATCCATACTAGAAATTGGCGACGGCGTGTTTGAGGTTAAATCCACTAACGGTGACACATCACTAGGTGGAGAGGACTTTGACAACACTATTGTTGAATACTTGATAGGTGAATTCAAAAAAGACACAGGCATGGACATAAGCAACGACAGTCTAGCCATGCAAAGGATCAAAGAAGCGGCAGAGAAAGCCAAGTGCGAACTTTCATCCACTGCACAGACTGATATAAATTTGCCATTCCTGACAGCAGACAAGACAGGGCCTAAACACCTTAATGTCAAGATGAACAGGGCAAAGTTGGAATCACTTGTTGAGAAACTGATTGAGAGAACTCTAGTTCCTTGCAAGACTGCATTGAAGGATTCAGGCATCAGTGCAACAGAAATAAATGAAGTGATACTGGTCGGTGGTATGACTCGTATGCCTAAAGTGATAGAAGCAGTTAAGAACTTCTTCGGCAAGGAACCACACAAGGGAGTTAACCCAGATGAGGTTGTGGCAATAGGTGCCGCGATACAGGGTGGCGTACTCCAGGGTGATGTCAAAGATGTATTGCTTTTAGACGTGACTCCACTGTCATTGGGAATAGAAACAGTGGGAGAAGTGACTACAAAACTTATAGAGAAGAACACGACAATACCCACAAAGAAAAGTCAAGTTTTCTCTACCGCAATTGACAACCAGTCAGCAGTGACTATCAAAGTTGTACAGGGTGAGAGGGAAATGGCCGCTGACAACAAACAGCTTGGAAATTTCAACCTAGATGGTATAGCACCAGCACCCAGAGGCATGCCTCAGATAGAGGTCACATTCGACATAGATGCAAATGGTATAGTGAACGTGAGTGCAAAGGACAAAGGCACAGGCAAGGAACAGAAGATAACGATACAAGCATCGGGAGGACTGTCTGAAGAAGACATAGAGCAGATGATCAAAGACGCAGAAGCAAACAAAGAGGCCGACAAGAAGAAACGTGAGACTGTTGACGCAAGGAACCTAGGCGAGCAGACCGCACACCAGGCCGAGAAAGCAGTCAAGGAACACGGAGACAAGGTCACACCAGAAGAGAAAGCCCTTATAGAAACAAAGATAACAGAGCTGAGGGAAACACTCAAGGACGGAGACTTTGACGCTATAACGGCCAAAGCCAAAGAGCTCAACGAAGCACAGGCAAAACTAGGCGAGGCTGTATACAAACAACAGCAACAGGAACAGGCAGAAGCTAAACCAGAGGAAGGCACAGACAAAAAAGAAGATGTCGTTGATGCTGACTTCGAAGAAGTAGACAACAAGAAAGTAGGATAAACATGGAAGACATACAAACACTTACCAGAGAAAAGATCAAACTTGACGAACCCGGCCTTTATGATGTTATATTCCTAAACGACAACATCACAACAACGGAATTCGTTGTGAGGATTCTAAAACAGATATTTGGGAAGACACAGGAACAGGCAGAAGCCATAATGACTAAGGTACACACAGACGGACAGGGTGTGGTTGGAACATATGTGCATGAGGTTGCGGAACAGAAAGGCATCGAAGCCACACTGTTGGCAAGACAGGAAAACATGCCACTACAAATAAAAGTAAAGAAGCAGTAATGTACGTCAATGATTACGTTGAGGCGAATAAAGAGATAATCGAATTCGTCCAGAATGCTGTGCCTGGCGCCATAGACAAGTACGTGGGCACACTGGACTATGCAACTGCAAGATTCAATACTATATTATTGAAGATATCACAGGATCCTCTAATGCTTGATGAGTACATGACTGATGCCAGAGACTGTTTTGATGCTATCCAGGCATTCTATAAAAACACACAGCGACTGATCACATGGCCATGGCTGTTCAAACCCGTAGTCAAGATCATTCTACACGGAATTGGCACTAGACGTATACCGAAGATAAAAAGATTGCTAGACAAGGTCAACACCTAATAACTAGTTATATGTTAGAGAATAGTTTTGAAGTAAACTCTTTTTTAGAAGATCGAGAAGTAGAAATACTGTTAAAATTCTACGGATCTTTACCAAAAACATTGAACAAAGGTGATCTAAAAAAAGCATACACAACAGGATTCCCTATAGAAACCATGCCTATCAAAAATTTTAAAACTAGATTAAGAGAGGTCTTTGGAGATTTCAATGTAACCATATCAATGTTTTTAGAAGAATTTATTCCATGGAATGTTCATTCCGATTATCCAAAGGGAGATAAGACTCCCTACTACGCAGTATTAATTCCATTAAGCTACGATGGCAAGGACACTCATACTGTAATTTTCAATGAACTAGGAGTGGATGACGACTGGAAAGACAAACTGATAGTCCAAGCAAAACACGAATACAGTGACCAACAGTCAAAACTTCTGAGTCATATAGACAATGATTTACTCGACAAGTTATCTGTTGATAAGTTTTATAAATGGCAGAAAGGAAATATAATAGCATGGCACAGAAATTTATTACACACGAGTGATAATTTTGCACTGGCAGGCCTTAAGAAGAAAACTGCTTTGGTATTATTTTTAAACAGAGATGATTAATTGTGATCTACTTATTATCGCTGTCCCTTTCACAGACACAGATAAACCTTTACAAGCACCTGCAATACTAAAAGCAGTTGTTGAAAAACACGGATATACTGCACAGACCTATGATCTAAATTATGACTTCTCGAAAAGTAAGCATAAAGATATAGATTTCCTCAAACAGTATTTTTCTTTGGGTACAACCAACTATCACAATAAGATCATAGTGGCAGAAGACTATGTCTCAGATATGGCCTCTATGTTGCTCGAGGCCTTTGACCCAAAATTTATAGCCGTTAGTGTTTTCACTTACCAATGTCAAACGTTTGCCATGCTGTTGGCACAGCATTTAAAAAAACTAAATCCAGAAATTAAAATAATATTCGGAGGACAAGGTTTGTCAACACAAGGAATACAGTCAAGTGATGCCTGGGCGAAAGAATGTAAACAACTAGGCTTGATAGATCATTACATTATTTCTGAGGGCGAACAGGCCCTGGTGAATCTTTTGAAACATGGAAAAGGTAAAGGTATAGACAATACAGACTGGGAGCAGAAGTTAGACATAGACAATATCCCATACCCAAACTACGAAAATTATAACCTTGAAAAATACGATAACAAGACACTGATGATCACAGGAAGCAGAGGATGTGTGAGAAGATGCACTTTTTGTGATATACACAAGCACTGGAAAAGATTTGTATTTAGAAGTGGGCAATCCATAGCAAATGAAATGATATACCAGAGTAAGAAGTACCAGACATACCAATTCAATTTCACAGACAGCCTTATAAACGGATCCATGAAAGCATACAGAGATTTTATCTCTGTGTTATCCAAACACAACAATTCAACAGATAAAAAATTAACATGGGGTGGACAATTCATCGTGCGTGGAATATCTGCCATGACTGAAAACGATTGGGTTATGACCAAACAGGCAGGAGCAGAATCTCTCGCCTTGGGCATTGAATCTGGCAGTGAGGAAGTCAGGAATCACATGAAAAAACAATTCAGTGATCAAGACCTAGACGAGTTTATGGAACAAGCTCATAAGAATAACGTTGCTCTGACATTCTTAATGATTCTCGGCTATCCTACAGAAACTCAAGAAAACTTTTTACAAACATTGAAAATGTTTAAAAGATATAAAAAGTATCAATCAGTAATAGAAGGTGTGGTATTGGGCACGACTTTAGGAATATTGCCAGGTACACCGTTGGCAGAAGAGTTGATCGAAGATATACAAATGAACGATGGAGAAAATTTTTGGACTTACAAGAAGAATCCATACCTAGATTTCAGAGAACGTATCAAAAGACGGATTATAACAGGTGAGGAATGTGTGAAGATGGGCTATAAGGTGCAAGGTGATCGATCCAACTACAAACTATTGCATTACCTATGGAACATTTATAAAAATAAACAAAAACAGAATGTTATTGATCTGAACACAGACGATTTACGGCAACAGAAGTATTCATGATGAAAATTAAATTTGATCTTTTTGTTAACAACTATAACGGTGGTCCTAAAATAAGAGTCTACAACAACGACCAAGTTGTGCTACAAAAAGTTCTAACAGGATTTGGACATCAAACCTTAGAACTAGAGGCAGATCTAAAGTGCCCAACAAAGTTAACAATAGAGCACTATGACAAGAATATGAAACGTGATACAAAATTAGAGGATGGGAAGATAGTGTCGGACAAAGGATTCACTCTGGAAAAAATTCACATGGATAATTTTGTTCTGGAAAACGAACTGTACCATTTCAACTTCATAAAAGAAGACGGTGGGGAAATTGCCAATAACAATTACATTGGCTTCAACGGAAAGTATGTAATTGATATAGATTCGGAAGACTTATTAACTTGGTATTATAAACTACAAAAGATCTTTATTAATGATAATAACACTTTTGATTATGATCAATTTAAAGAAGAAATATTTAAAGGCGAACACTGCGAGGTCGAATACTGATGAATAATTGGTTATTTTGGGCAATACCTGAAAAGTTTGTATTCAAGTACCTGTTTACATTATGGGTGGCCATGTTTATTATTCCACAATACTTTTTTGGGTTGCAATTCACAAAATTTGGCTTTATACTTAATTTATTGTGGTACGACTTAATCTTTTATGGTTGGGTCAGGATAAAACAACAACTAGGAGACGACGAATGAAAGCAGTAGTATGGAGCAAACCAGCTTGTCCGTTTTGTGTCAAGGCAAAAAACTTGTTAAAAAACAAAGGGATCGAATACGAAGAGAAGAACATAGCGGAAGGATATAAAATACAGGATCTATTAGATCTTGTTCCAAATGCTAGAACCATGCCACAGATTTGGTTGGATGAAGAACATATTGGTGGATACTATGAACTTGAAGCCAAACTTAAAGATCAAGAATAGGAGAAAAAATGATTAAAGAAGCACTAAAAAAGAAATTAGAAGGAGATGTTGAAGTTGCAAAAACAGACTTGAAAACATTCCTGGCAAATCCAATTGGTGTCGCAGAACATATCGACTACGTGATAACAGCCGAGAAGAAATTAGAGGCATTGGCACACGCAGAAGATAAGCTCGAGTCACTTACTAGATTATAATGACGTACACAGTCAACGACAAGTGTATAATGTGTAAGCACACAGACTGTGTAGAGGTGTGTCCGGTGGACTGCTTCTACGAGGGAGAAAACATGCTGGTCATCAATACAGATGAGTGTATCGACTGCGGAGTGTGTGAACCAGAGTGTCCAGAAGATGCGATATTGCCGGACACGGACCCAGAGGGAAAAAGATGGGTAGAATTCAACAACAAATGGTCACTGAAGTGGCCGGTAATAACAACAAAGAAAGATTCATTGGATCCTGATAACAAACACAGGAACGAGCCAGACAGGCTCAACAAATATTTCAAGGACAAATAATGAATCGTAGGAACACAAAAAATGAAAAACAGGAACAAAGACAAGAAGAAATCAAAGTGGCAAACAAAAAGGGAGATGGAAGTAAGCAAAAACTCTCAGTTTGATCCAGAGATACATCAACTGGGCAGGGAAGGATACGGATTCCAGATGAGACGTGACTACAAGGCCAAACCGGAGGAACTGTCAGGCAAGAACCTACCTTTCTCCTCAAACACAGATAAAAAAAGATGATTATTAACAAGATCAAGAACAGAGGAGAGGAGATGTCAGTGTTAGAAGGCATGGAAAGATTGCAATACATCATAGACGAAGCAAGGAAAGTAGAACCTCTAAAAGACAAGTTCAAGACAGAAGAGAACAAAATACGTGGTTGTATTTCTAACCTTTGGGTTACAGGAAAGGTATCGGCCGATGGCACGGTACATTACAAACACGATGCAGACTCCCACATGACAAAAGGCACGGCCAAGGTCATATTGGACATAGTGAACGGTGAACACCAGAGCGAAGTTGCAATGTTGACTTTAGAAAGTTTCAAGCCACTAGGTATAAAAGAACTACTGACAATGCAGAGACAGGTAGGATTTGCAAGTCTGATCGAAAGAGTAATAAGGATAGCACATGATTGATATGCCACCAGGATGGGTACCGAATGATAATGCATCAGTTGACCCACATCTACAATGTGATCTTAAAGAGATCAAAGAACATCCACCGACACAGGAGGAATACATGCCTCGTATAGTTGAGAAACTCAAGGAGTGTTATGATCCTGAGATAAGCGTGGACATATACAACCTAGGTTTAATATACGATGTCAAGGTGACAGAGGACGGCCACGTCCATGTGTTGATGAGTCTGACAAGTGCATTCTGTCCAGCGGCAGACATCATCCCACAAGACGTGAAAATGAAAGTGGAGAGCATACCAAATCTCAAATGCAAGGTCAAGATCACCATGCAACCACAGTGGGGTCGTGAGATGATAAACCCTGAGATACGTGACCTGATGGGTCTATAACACAACCAAAAAGGTTGACCAATTTCTAAATCTAGCATATAATAATAGTAATACTGAATCATGTTGGGGAATCTGTGTGTAATTCACTAGCTCTTCCAGGAACCGTAAAGTCGGAGTGCCAACCAGTATAAGTCCGCTGTCGAATGAAGGCCTGGGAAAGTCTAGTTCTACAATGTAAAGTTAACAGTGGCTAATATAAACGTTAACTCGTTTGATAGGATACTGTTATGAAAAAAACAAAACAAAAAATTGTGTTATTCTTCTACTTCGTGGGCTTCATTGCCTTGAGCAGAGTGATACCTCATCCACCAAACTTCACACCTGTCATTGCTATTGCTGTGTTCATGCCGTACTTGACTCGTAGTCTATACTCGGCCATGCTAGTACCATTGTCGGCTATGTTTGTTTCGGATCTGTATCTAGGGTTCCACTCCAGTATGTTTTGGGTTTACACCAGTATCTTGTTAGGCACTACATTGAGTCAATACACAATGTCTATGAAGAAAACGTATGTTCACCTGGGATCCAACGCACTGATGTCGTCAATAATATTTTTCGCGATAACAAACTTTGCAGTATGGATGTCTGGTACGATGTATCCACTTACACTGGACGGACTATTACTTTGCTACACTATGGCAATCCCGTTCTTTGGCAACACAATAGCGGGTACTTTATTCTACGTTTCTCTTTTGGGTCTTGTGTCCTACTCGACAACAAACATATCAAGGAGATATACGGACGATGAAGAAAATATTACTAGCAGTCTTAACATTATTGCTTTTCCACACAGGATCACAGGCAGAGCAATCTAAAGAGTGTGTATGGGAGGATAACACTCCATGCATAAAAATAACAAACTTTGTGTTGAGGGATCCAAGTGTCCTTACAACAGCGTCAATGAGTGTGGACTACATTGATCAGTACACAATCGAGAACACCAACACCATAGACACAGTACAGGCGATATCCAGGATAACAGGATTGAACGTTGTGCAGTCAGGTCCGACAGGACAACAGACATCTGTGTTCATGAGAGGTATGAACTCCAATCACACCATGGTCGCGATCAACGGTGTTGCCATCAAGGACCATAGTACAACAGGTGGACTACACGACATAGGTTCTGACTTCATAAAACACGTCACAGGAATACAGGTTGTAAAAGGATCGCAAGGTACACTGTATGGT
>Ga0209535_1002710_pt1 | contig 11511 bp, 4 predicted proteins | sample LinPmetageLP28_FD_184041 | JGI IMG/M metagenome (GOLD analysis project Ga0209535, IMG submission 184041) | Marine viral communities from the Pacific Ocean - LP-28 (SPAdes) (version 2) | ecosystem: Environmental > Aquatic > Marine > Oceanic | place: Pacific Ocean | collected 2009-08-22
GTTCACCAATTTTTATAAGACTAGACCACAACATATGAGCAAAGGACCAAACTACGAAGAATTTATAATAGCTATACTAATTAATACAGCTATAGCTTTGTTCGTCTTGAAGTTAATCTTGTAACCTTCTTAGGTTTAAAATTATTCTTCATCTTCTTTGGCTTTACTCTAGCAGGTAAATCCTTTGAACCGTATTCCTTCTCCCATCTTTTTGCAATCTCAGGGAGATTCTTATACATATATCGTCTCTGTGCTTCGCTTTTAAATGGCATATTATTTTTTAAATAATGATTTGTTAAATATTGATTCATCAAACATTGATGAATTAACTCCACCCTTTTTGCCCTTTATAAGGTCTTTATAAATATCTGCATTTACTTCCTTTATAATCTCATTTGACATAGGTAAGTATCCTGTAGCAGCCAATATTTCAAGAGGTACTCTAACGTATTTCTCTTTGTTCCTTCTTTCTATGGCAGCTTTTTGAGTTACCTCATAGTCAGGGAAGTATGCATCAGAAGCAAGTGTTGCTGTTTTTATCACAGGAGAGAATGGTCCTGCAAATGGTACTATCCAATTATCTCTATAAGGTTTAACATTATATACAATGCTATTCTTGTATTGATTGTAATCACCTTCTCTTAAAGCATCAAGATAATTTTCATTAGCATATTCTACTCCCCAATTTAAAAGACTTCTAGTGGCGTTACCAAAGTTTCTTTGGCTTAAGTTTACGAGTGTTTGTACTCCTGCTCTAGCTGCACCATATCTTATGTCTTCGTCATCTTCTTCAGGTTTATCTGTTATGCCAAGTAAACTTGAGAGCAATCCAATTAAACCTGTCATACCTGTATTGGCTAATAAAGAATACATATACATCCTAGATGTTACTGCTGCCATTAAAAAAGCACCTTCTTTTTGACTTAGCGTTCCATTATTTATTAAACCTCTCCATCCTTTTGCAAATGATGTATATTCATATACAAGGAACTTATTCATAAAGTTATTGAAGTTGTAGAATAAAAACTTAGCACTACCTTTTAACGCATTTTTTTCTGTCTTCCAATCCTTACCTTTAGATATGCCGGTAAATAATCCTTCTGATGCAGCAGCTTCGATACTTACATCGTCTGCTTTTTTCTTGGCTTTTTCTATCGCCTCAGCGTGCTTTTCTAAATATGCCTCACTCTTACCTGCTATTCTTTCAAAATCAACATCGACTCCTGATTCTTTTTTAAATTCAAGTGCAAATGTACCGAACCATAATGGTCTATTCATTATTTGGTCAGGTGCTGACATTAAAACACTTGCAGTTTTATCGTTAAAGTTTTTTAGTTTTTTTGTAGTGGCTGTATGAATTTTAGCAGCCGTGTTTACAACTTTACTTCTACTTTTTTTACCTCTTATTCCTGAAAGCTCATTGTTATATTTCTCAACAAACCTACTATTTATATCAGCATCTTGATATGTTCTATTTAATTGTAAAGAACCAACGACCCTCATAACTTCAGGACCTGTTTCAGATGACATAACATCAAAATATTTTATACCTTCTTTGAATGCCTTTCTACCTTTCAGAACTATGTAGGACATATTACCTAACAATTCCTGTACTAATCTTTTTGTATTTAATAATATTCTTTGATATGCAACTTTTGAAATCTCACCAACAACTCTCTCTATTAAAGCTGAAGATGCAATGTTATTAGTAAGAGTTGTCTCTATGTCTTGTTCTAATAATGCTTCGATACCTTCAAATATATCTGACTTCTCATCGTATATACCTTTCTCTTTTAACTTCTCTTCTGTTCTTTTTAGTGTCTCTCTAACTGTAGATATAGGTTCGGTTAAATAAAAATCCATTAGAGTATACTTAGCACCTCTTGATGCTGAGTTATATATATCAAAGTTTAAAGGAGTAACCTTACCTGTTCTTTGTATCAATGACTTTGCTTTTGTTGTAGGCTTTCTGCTGTCAACAAAATCTTTTATTTGACTTTCTACATTCTTAACTTCAGAGCCATCAAACTTTTCATCAATAACAACGTGATGAACATAGTTATTAAGAAGGTCTATTCTGTCACCTCTTACAACCCCTGCCGTATATAAAGCCTTACTACCTAACTCTGCATTTATTTTTTGAATCTCTTTTATAGATTCTTTTTCTGCATTATTAAACGAGTTAAATAACTTTTTCTCTTTTAGTTTTTTGCCATCAAAGTATTTTTTCTTAATTTCATTAAGCCTTTCCTTTTCTACTTTATCTGTTTTTTTATTAGCAATGGTTTCATTAATGAAGTCAATGACAGGATTAACTTGAGTGTTACCTTCGTTTGATTTATACTCTAAGTTTAACAAGTAAATCATTTGCTTAACAGATGATTCTATTGCCTTGTTACTATCATATTTCAATGACCTTAATACTGCATTCTCTACAGCAGTTATTCTTTTGTTTATAGCTCTTAAATCAAAGTTATAAATTTGCTCTGCTTCAGCTATACCTCTTAACACAGAATCAAATATGTCCGTAGACTCTCCTACGCTTAATGCTTGGTCTATATAATATTTAGGGATAGATTCTAATGCTTTTTGTACAGTTCCTTTTTCAGTAAATCTTATAAACCTTTTAAAGTTATTATAAGCGTTTGTGACAAAACCTAACTTAGCTTTAGCTATTGCATCTGTAGCTACGTTACTATTAGTTATACCCTGTAGCTTTGTTGCATACCTCCAAGCTGTATGAGACAACCAACCATTGTTTATGTTATCCAAAACTCTCGATAAGGTTTTTAACTCATTGATAGATAGTTCTTCTACTGCTTTACTCTTTGCTAATTTCTTAAGATACTTTGCAAATACAGACTCCTCATTCAATGCGAATTTAGGGTTTTTAACAGATGCAGCTTTTTTAATATCCTTAATTAATTTGTTCTTTTCTCGCTTATATTCTTTCTTCTTACCTTTTTCTTTTTCAGGTTCTTTTGCAGATTCGTCTTCTATTTTATTTAGTATTTCTTCTGTCTTATTAGAAACCTCTTGTGCTTTATCTAACTTAAGTTCTTCGGCATTTTCAGAAAGCATATCTAATATTTCTAGATATTTATCATAAACAGATTCAGGAACTATAGTTGGGTTTACTGCTAATAATCTATTAAGTAAAGGTCCTGCATCAACTGCTGCACCTAGCTTTCTTTTTAAGTTTTTCTTAGCTTTAGATAACTTACTTCTAGCTTCTTTTATTTTAGACACATCAGCTTTCTGCTCACGAATAGCAGGTTGTTGTTGTGAGTCTTTAAATTGTTTTGCTAGCTCATTGTTTCCTGCAATCCTATCTCCCACAAACTTTAACTTACCTAAGTCTGTTACTTGTGAGTTATCTAACCTTAAAATTCTACCCACAGATTTTAAGTCCCCTAGACTTTTTACTTGTGAGTCATTTAAATTTAAAGAACCACCCACAGTTTCTAACTTACCCAAACTTGTTACTTGTGAGCCTGTTAATATAGCGTTACCCTCCACAGCTTCTAACTTACCTAAATTTTTTAATTTTGATTTTCCTGCCTTAAGACTACCGCCAATAAACTTTAAATTATCTAAACTTGTTAATTCTGTTCCACCTAATTGTAAATCTCCATAATTAATAGATTCTAATTTTCCTAGACTAGTTATTTGTGTTTTACGTAAAAACGAAATACTACCTACAGACTTTAATTTACCTAAATCCATTAAATTGAATAATTTGTCTAACAAAAGATTACCCCCCACAGATTCTAAGTTTCCTAGACTTTTTATTTGTGAATTGTCTAACAAAATAGTATTACCCACAGTTTTTAAGTTCCCTAAATCCGTTACTTGTAAACCTGTTAAATCAATATCTTCACCCACAGATTCTAAGTTCCCTAAACTTGTTACTTTTGAGCCCGATAAATAAACATTACGACCTACAGTTTTTAAGTTCCCTAAACTTGTTACTTGTGAAGCTGCCAACTCAATAGTATCACCTACAGATTTTAACTTACCTAAGTCTTTTACTTGTGAATTGTACATTATAATAGTACCACCCACAGATTCTAAGTTCCCTAAACTTGTTAATTTTGAGCCTACTAAATCAATATCACCTCCCACAGTTTTTAACTTACCTAGACTTCTTATTCTTGAACCTCTCAACTGTAAATCTCCACCAACAGTTTCTAACTTACCTAAGTCCTTTATGCGGTTTGAACCAATATCGCCTGTTATCGTAGTTATATTTTTTAAACTTTTTGCTTCTACAATAGGAGAAAGCCCTGATATAACTCCAATTCCTGCTCCTTCTGCTTCATAAGATTTAATTTGTCTAAAATCACCTATTATTATTTTTAATGAATTAGGTATTTCAACAGTTCCTAAAAAACCTCCCAAAAGGACTTTGGTGTTTTCATTCATTTGTTCTTCATCCAAAACAACTTCTTTGTTTTTAAATAAATCTGATTCACTTAAAATCTGATTAAAATCTTCTTTCATTAATGAGACTAAACCATTCTCGTCATAATCTACTCTAAATTTTTTTTCTTCTAATAAAATTTCACCATACTCATAAACAAAATCTATTTTCATCTTTTGTTTATTTATCTTTTCAGTAAAGTTTTTTACTTTTTTATTGTAATTTATAGATTCTAACCATCTTTTACCGCTATCATTAGGTATATTGTCAACTAAAAACTTTTCAGCGACAGGCAACATATCTGCTTCTAGGTCTTGAGCAGCAGATGCATTCCCCCTTACTTCACCTACTCTATCTCCCTCCATTCTAACAGCTATCCTAGGTATTGGATTACCACCTGCATCATCGGTAACATACACATAGAAATCCCCTCCTTCTAATTGGCTTTTAGCATTTGTTTTTGTACACCAATATGTGTCTTGAACTAATTGAGATAATGCGTTTGCACTTGCTGCTATATCATTTGCATTTGGTCCACCTTCAAACTTAAGCCACTTGCCTTCATTTGTTGTTACCATTAGTTGTTTTTCTGCAATGTTTTTTGCATTATTAACTTGAGACACAACATAATCTTTTAGTAGCTCTTTGCTATCGCTAGCATAAACCTCAGCTAGACTTCCTGCATCAAATGGAGTGAAACCTCTTATTGTTGATTTAGTTCTTTTTTGATATTTATTTAGCTTATAATCATAGTTGTTAGTAAGTACAGCATCAAGAATTAAATATTTAAAAGCAGGGTCATAATCTGATTGTGATAAATAATTTTTCCATTGTTCTATTGAAGAACGCTGAGTATTTACAAAAGTATCAAAATATTGTTTTCTTTGAGGAGAATCTTCTTCTAATGCTCCTGTTAAATTTTCTAAATATTCTAATGAATATCCCTGCTCAGCAGCATTATCTATTTCATTCTGAATGGATGCTGTTATTGCAGGTCCGTCTACACTAATTAAATAATCATCAGAGTTCTTCATTAGCTTTTCAAACTCTTCAGATATTTTTTTAAGAATCTCTTCTCTCTTAAACTTAACTTGCGATAAACCAATTTGATTTATAGCCTGTATAGTTCTTTTTTCTGTAATGTCTGCTTTCTTAAACTTTATTACATCTTTTTCTGTAATATTAATTAATCCCTTTTGCTCTCTAATAGCAGCGTTTTCATTACTTGTGTCAGGTTTTTTATCTTTAACTTTTTTATCAGTAAGTGGTTTAGCTTCCTTCTTAAGAATAGTTTTCCCTTCTTTAACTCGAGCTGACATTGTGTTCAATAAATCAATTGTTTCAAGGTCTGATAGGTCTTGTTCTGATAATTGAATTATATCACCTAAACCAAACTTAGCAGCAACTTTGTTTATAAACTGCTTAATCTTAACTTTAACAGGTGCACTTAGTTGTTTGTAGTCAGTTGACAACATACCAAATAGCTCTGATAATGCTTCTTCACTTTTTAAATCATCTCCATATTTTTCAGAGAACTTTCTTATTTTTCTCTTCATTATAGGACTAGTTGCTAAAGCTCTCTTTACAGATTCATACATATCATTTGTGGCAGCTTCTATGTCTTTCTCTGTACCTATGGTATTAAATAAAATACTATGGAATGTTTCGTGAGCTACTGTAGTATTCGTTGCCTCAGATAAATCAATATGTATGGTTTTTGTTTTATTATTATATGTACCGTTAGTGCCTTTTCTACCAAACTTGCTATACTCTTCTGTTGTATCGTGAAGAACAACCCTAACATTAGGTGTTATTCTTTGTATTGCTTTAGCAGCTTTTGTTGCTAAATTTATTATTTTATTTTCTTTTTCTCCTATCTGAAACTCGGGAGATTTATTTCTAGCCAAGTTGTCTGATAATTTTTCTGAAACATCAAAGTCTTCTTCAGCAAAAATCTCATCAACTCTTTTATTTTCTTTAGTTATATCAACTTTTACAGGCTCAGTTACTTTTCCTTCAGGTGTAACCTCTTCAGCAACTTCAGTCTTAACCTTATCTCTGTCTAGTATTTCTTCTGTTGTTATCTTACCTGTTATAACGTCAGATATCTCTTGGTCTAATTCTTCTATCCTTTGCTTTCTATCAGCAACTAATGAAGGTGTACTAACTCCCTCAATCTCTTTTTGTATCGAAAGTCTTTCTGAAGTTAACTCAAATAATCTTTTTTGTTGAACTGAACCTACTTTATCAAGTCTAGTTTTTGTTGCATTAGATACTTCTGCTGCTGCTGACTGAACAATACCAACTTGTTCTCTAGCAGCCTGTAATTCTTCATCTGTCTTTATTGTACCGTTTTTTCTGTATGCAGTTAATTGGTCATTAACCTTAGCCATTTGCTTGGAATCTAAAAACATATCTTCCATAGCTTTGTAATTGCTTCCTACAAAAACATTTCCTCCTAGTAAGTTTAATGAAGCACCACCTATTGCACCACCGACAGCTCCTAATACTACGTTTGTTACAAGTTCTTTCCCAAAATCAAAAGACATTAATTTTGTTTTTATAAACTCATCTTTATCTTCATCTTTCAAGGCATTGTAAGTTTCAGCCAAACCTTTGCTTATTAAATATTGAGCACCCTCTTGAAGACCCTCTTCTCCTGCTTCAAATGCTGTAGCTTTCAGCACAGGTGTTAGTGATACTTTAACAGCTTCTTCTGCAACTTCTTTTGTAAATCCTTTAGCACCTTTTTTTAGTATTTCGTCAATTACTTTTTTTCTAAGATTTTTTCCTGCTAATGCTTCTATACCTTTTCTAGCACCTAAAATCTCTAATGGAGCAGATATAGTACCATAAGCTATAGAAAGGTTCATAGCATCATCGTGACTCAATCCATTGTTTACAGCTTCTTCATACATCTCACCGGCAGACATTGTGTAACCTGCTGCAATAGCAAGTGGTGTTCCTCCAAGAACGGATGAACCTACAACAAAACCAATTTGCCCTACAACATTACCAACAAAATTAGCTTTAGTGTCATCAAAATCTGTTGGTATAAATTTTTCTATTTCTTTCTTTTTTTCTAAGCTCCATTCCATCCATTCTTTTTCCTTTTCGCTAGAAAATACTCTTACGGAAGATTGAGCAGCTACAGGCAATCCTGCTGTTACACCTACATTTAATAAAGTAGAACCCATTACAGGTAATGATTGAACCCCTAAAGTTAAAACAGTTTCTATTGCACTTGCTGCTCCTGATTTTAAAGGATTCATTTCAACATTTTGCTTTGCTATTTCAGCAGAGTTTAATAGCACAGATTGTTCTGCTGAGTAGTTATATAGACCCTGATATTGAGCTTTCTTTTTATTAGATTCTACTATTAGTTTATCTATCTCTTCTAAACCAAAGCCTCTTGATTTTATATATTCAATTTGCTTGTCTATATCTTTTATTTCCTCTATTAATTCATTTCCTTTTATGCCTGCTGCTTTATATGCTATTTTTTCTTCAGATATATAATTTTCAAGTATGTCTTTTACTGATTCTTGGTTTTTTGCTTCCTTGATTAAAGACTCTATATTATTTTTACTAAGTACAGAAAAATCAATTTCTACAACTTTATCTCCTTGCTTTACTACAGCAGGTTCTATTTGTTTTTTTACATCATCAGATAAATCTTCATAAGCCTCTATGGCTTTAGATTCTGATGTCACTACATCAAGAGCTTCATAATATAAATTAGGAAACTTAGATTCTAATACCTCAACATCTTCGTCTTTAAATGACTCTAGCCCCGGTGTCTTTATTAATCTTTTCTTTATTTGCTTTTTTATTTCATCATCTACATATTCAAACTCTTTTTCCTTGATAGGGACTTCTTGAGTTTCATCAAATTCGAATTGAGTATCTACAGGTCCGGACAACGGAACTCCTGTTTTAGGGTCAAACCCTATTGGTTGCATTGGAGCTTCTTCAATATCAACCTCTTCCTGTTCTTCAGGTCTTAATGGTATAGGGGTATCTTCAGGCTTTCCGGGCTGTAATGCCGATAAAATATCCTGTGCCTGAACTTGCTCTGTAGTAGAATCCGTAATGCCCGTCCCATCCCCAACAGGCTTTGAAATATCTTTTTTTTTTACATCAATTCCAATTAACTCTTTAAAGTCATCTTGACTTTTAGTATATCCTTGTGACTTAATGTATTGATAATTATCTATAAAAACCTTTGGGTCTTGTGTAATTAATACGCTAAAATCATTTCTGCTCTTAGTATAACCTAAACTTTTAGCTCTATTATAAAGGTCGTTTAATACTTCTATATCCATATTATTTTATTTTGTAGTGTAATCAACACCTCCTGTTTTTGATGGACTAAATTTAAGAACACCCTTTGCGGCTCTTTCTTTAGTGTCTTCATCTGCTGAATTAACTATTGCATTTTTTAAAGAGTCCATAGCACGAGAATCTGACAAGTCATATGTTGCACCATCTATTTTAATTTTACTTTTCCCTATGTTTTCTGCACTTAAATTATAGCTCCTCAACACATAAACTAAACTCTCAGCATCTACGCCTTCAAATTGTTCGTCTAATACTTCTCTAAACGTAACATCGATATCTTCAACGGGTTCAGCACCTTGTCTAGTAGCTTTTACACCAATAAATAATCTTTCAGGTCCACTATATCCTGATGCCATAGGTCCTTCAACAGGTTGTGTTTCAAACTGATAAGTTTGATTTTTTTCCCAACCTCCTCCGGCAGCAACAGCTTCATTTTTATCAGCTATTCCGTGAAGAACAGAGCCAAGACCTGCCCACTCTTCAGGAGTGTAATTTTTATCTAAATCTATTGTCTGATTAAATTTAGCGTTATTAAATATTATATTTAGTTCTGAACCATCTTCATTTGTTGTTATACCAAGAACTCCTTGGTTTTTAACATTTATATTAGATATTAAGTCTAGTACTGCTTTTTCTTTTTCTTTTGCATTACCCCATCCTAATTGATTCCAATATGTAGCAATGGTTTCTTTTGCTTGGTCTGCATCTTTTATACTTTGCCAATACTTCAATCTTGAAATAGATATCTCTTTTTTAGCAGTTTCAGTAACCATAGTTTTGCTGTCAATCATACCTTCCAATACTAATCCTATACGTTCTTCAGCTATTTTTTTTTGCGATTCAGTTAACTCAGCACGACCTTCTTTTCCGTTAGATATGTCAATATAAATTTGCTTTTCTCTTTCAGCGGGGTCTTTAGATAATTTATCTCTTTTTGTTACAACATCGTAACCTCCTATATAATCAGCTAATACGGATGATGTGCTTAGGTCTGAGCTAAGAATGCCATCTATTAAAGATTTTTTTAGCTCTAAGTAATCACCTCTTTTCCTAATGTCTGTTATGATTTCAGTTCGCCCTTTGTTTCTGTAATCAGGTGCTGTTGATTCAGACACAATGTATGTTGCTAATCTATCTGCTGATTTTTTAGCCTCTGCTTCAACATCAACTCTATTTACAAAGTTTTGAGCTAAGTTAAACATAGCCTGTGCACTCATAGCTCTACTTGGGTCTATAGTTGTTACACCATTTTTATCTGTAACTAATGGAGCAGCTACAATAGCACCCGTACTGTCAATAAAGAAATCATTCTCATTGAAGTTAGTCATATTAGATATATCTTCAAATATTTGCTGCTCAACCTTACCTGATATATTTTTATCTAGTCTGTTTAGATGCTCTTCGTATAGCTTGTTGTAATTATTACTTAAATTAAATATTTGGTCTGCACTACTGTTCATTCTCTGAACCTTACGCATATATTCAGCAGGAGTAATTCTACCTGCCTTAAGGTCTTTATTAGCAGCCAATAAGTAAGAACTTGCGTTATCTGCTAAGCCAATTATTCTGTCGTTAAAGTCTGTATTGTATCCCAAGGGTGCTTCTTTCAATGCATCCTGAGTTTTAATCATTGCATCATCAAGAAGGTCTTTCTTAGCTTGTCTCTCTTCTCGTTCTGCAACGAGCATATCAGCAAAGCCTTTTCCAACTTCACCCCAATTAACATCATTCTCGATGTTCCTTTCTACATATCCAAATTTAGTTGCCATATATTATTAGTTTGTTGTTTGTCTTCTAAATAAAGAAAAAGGATTTAAAGAACTAATAAAACGCTTTGTAGGTGGAAGCATATATTCTGTAGGAGCATCTCCTATAGGACTAATTAATGATTGGTCTACAGGTTGTATTGACATTATTTGTTCCTGAGGTGTCAATGGTATTTGTGGTGGCATTTGATTAACATTATACAAAGCTTCTTGGCTAGGATTTGCCTGTATTCCTTTTGCCGATTGACCTAAACCTAAATCTGCTTGAGAAACTAACTCAGACATACTTGGACTATCAGCAGAACTAACTGTTGGTGTTTTTTGCTTACCATATAACGCCATAGATTCTAGACCTGTCATCGCTGCTCCTCCAATACCCTGTATCCCTGCTTGTAGTTGTTGTTGTCTTCTTTCTTCTGCGTTAGCTGCTGCAAGTTGTGCTCCTGTAACTTCTCCTAAATCAAGCTGTGTTCCTATGTCACGAAGTCTTGATTCTTCTTGTTGAGTTAAGTAATCTAAGTTAAATAACTCTTGACCCATAGCTGATGCTATTTGTCGCTGTGCTTGTTGTTGTTGACCGTATATAGCACCAACCCTACCCATACCTCTATCGCTTTCTCTAAGGGCTTCTGTTGCTTGTGCTCCCGCTACTAATGCAGCTTCTCTTTCTAATTCATATGGCTCTTTTTGAATAGCCAATGACTCCATATAATTCTTCTCAAGACTCCTACGAGCTTGTGCCATATACTTATCGGCAGTTGCTTCTGCCTCTCTTTGTTTTGCCTTTTGTTTTCTAGCTTGAGAAAATGACTGTACAGACCCGGCTAACTGAGAACCTACTGCTGCTACGGTTAATGCTGTTGCTAATGCCATATTATAATTTCTTTATCATTTCAGATGAATAGCTATCTCCCTCAACATACCCTAATTTTTTATAGACATCTATGAGACCTCTGTGTTTTATTAGAGCATATGCAATTG
>Ga0209535_1002711_pt1 | contig 11509 bp, 6 predicted proteins | sample LinPmetageLP28_FD_184041 | JGI IMG/M metagenome (GOLD analysis project Ga0209535, IMG submission 184041) | Marine viral communities from the Pacific Ocean - LP-28 (SPAdes) (version 2) | ecosystem: Environmental > Aquatic > Marine > Oceanic | place: Pacific Ocean | collected 2009-08-22
GCAGTTACTTTATTTTTAAGTTTAGTGCCTAACCAAGGTACTGCAGGAACAACTAATGCTTTATTTAATGCATCTAGCATAGCTGCGAATACTACGTTTCAATGGAAGGGAACTCAGATTATGAATGCAGCAGAAACTTTACAGTTTAAAGGTAGTGCAACAGGCTTGACAATTAACATATCAGGAGCAGAAGCTGTAGATTAAGGAAATAAATGATGATACTATACAATAAATATAAAAGGATTATTATAAGCTTATGAGCCTAGGAAATATATTTAAAACAATCGCACCAATAGCTGCAGGAGCTATGTTTGGACCTGGAGGTTCAGCATTAGCTGCTGGTAGTATGGGTACTTCTGTTGCTGCAGGAGCTTTGACAGGTGCGGGTATTGCTGCATTAACAGGAGATGACCCTTTGATGGGTGCTGTTTCAGGTGGTTTAGGCGGTGCTAGTGGTTCAGGAATAGGAAAAGCTATGAGTGGAACTGCAGCTGTAGCTCCTACTACTGCAAACATTCCTTCAGGTATATATGATGCAGCTTCGCCTACACTTGCTAATGCTGCAGGTCAGCTACCTGCACAAAATTCAGCTCTTATGGCACCATCTACTGGCACTAATTTTGGAGCTGGTACTATGAGAAATGTACCAATGCCAAACACAACACCAGACAGCACTTTCTTAAGTAGATTAGGTGGTGGTAGTAAACTTATGGGTGCTGGTAAATTAGGTGCCGCAGGTTTACCTGTAATTGGTGCTGCAGCTATGCCGAATTATGATGAACCTAATAACCCTATGGCTAAGTACGACCCTAATCGTAGGTTAAATTTAGGTATGACTACAGGTATTCAGAATGCTATGAAGCGTGATTCAGGTCTTAGACTAAATCAAGGATTTGCACAAGGTGGTTATACAAGCGACAGAAGACCTGAAGATTATACTGCTGAAGAGATTGAGTATATGTTTGGCGACCCTAATAGTAGCGAAGCACTAGAACGTGCAACTTTAGATAGAGAACATAGGCGAAGATTAGAAAACTACGTAGATATATATGATAGGTCTCCTAGAGGTGAATTAGAGAGTATCTTAGAAGAGATAAAAAGTATTCCACAGAGAATTAGAGATTTTCAAGAAGGTGGTTTAGCTGACTTACAAGGTGGCTACTTAGAGACAGGCATGGGTGATGGTATGTCTGATGATATAGAAAGTAGTATTGATGGTGAACAACCAGCAGCACTATCAGAAAACGAATTTGTAATTCCTGCAGATGTAGTTAGTGGGCTAGGTAATGGCTCTTCTGATGCAGGAGCAGAACAACTTTATGCTATGATGGATAGAGTTAGAAAAGCTAGAACAGGTACTGAAAAAATGGGTAAAGAAGTAAACGCAGAGAGGTTAATGCCAGCTTGAAGAAAGCAACGATTGTTCCAAAAGAACACATCGCAGACGTTTGGGAAGATATACAAGGGTATGTAAAAAACTGTGCTAAATTTACATACGGAAGATTTACCGAACAAGATATACTGAGAGATGTGTTATCAAAAGACCAGCAGTTATGGGTCTCGTTTGATACTGAAACTAAAGTTATTGTAGGGTTTTTGATAACAGAAGTAGTAGAGTACCCTCAAGTAAAGATGTTAGTTATGCATTTTACAGGAGGACAGGATTTTAAAAGTTGGGTGCCTGACGGCTTACCGAAGATACAAAAGTTTGCAAGAGACAACGGATGTATTAAAATAGAGTCACACGGTAGAGCAGGTTGGGAAAAAATGTGGAAAGAATACGGATATAAGAAACGATTTGTATTTTATGAATTACCAGTGGAGTGATAGATGTTTTTAAAGTTAGTACCAAATAAATTAAAAGTATGGTTAGTTAAACAACTATACACAGACCTTGCGTCTAAAGGACGTATGGGTGACACTCGTTTAGCTCACATCAATGACTACGAAGCAGACTTACTAAAATCAGTGGGTGGCTCAGGTACAATCAATCCTGCTACAGGATTATCTGAGTATGGCGGAGGTAGTGGTGGTGGAACTACTAAGTCAACTACAACTAACTTACCTGAGTATGCTCAACCTTTCTACGAAGAGTTAATGAAACAAGCAGCTCAAGAAACTTATACCACAGATGATGCAGGTAATGTAACGGGTGTCAAAGAGTACACACCTTACACAGGTGAAAGAGTTGTAGGGTTTAACCCACAACAACAAGCAGTACAACAAGGTGTTGCAGGACTACAAACTCCTGGTCAATTTGCAAGTGCTAATCAAGCATTAGGTAATGTAACTACTATGGGTACATCTGCAGCTGCTCAAGGCTTAACAGGTGCATTAGGGTATAATCCTGGTGCAGTAGAAAGCCTATCTATGCAAGCTCCTGGTACGTTTGATGCTACTACTAGAGACCAATATATGAGTCCATTTAGTGATGCAGTAACTGACCGAGCTATAGCAGAAGCTAGAAGACAAGGAGATGTGCAAGCAAACAAATTTGCTATGCAGTCAATAGGACAGGGTACCTTTGGTGGTGGTCGTGAAGCATTAATGACTGGACAAGCTAATGCTAACACTAACGCTTTAATAGCTGACCTAAGAGCTAAAGGAGACCAAGCAGGATTTGAAAATGCTCAAATGCAATTTGAAAGAGATAGAGCCGCAGGTATAAATGTCGGTACTCAGAATTTACAAGCTGAACAACAAAGAAGACAGATGGAACAACAAGGCGGACAGTTTACTGCAGGACTACAAAAAGATTTAGGTCTTACAGGATTAGGCACTACATTGCAAAGTGCTCAAGCTACAGAAGGATTAGGTAGAGCTGAACAAGTAGCTAATTTAGAAAGACTTAAAGCTCAATCAGCAAGTGCTAATGAACAACAAGCGTTAGACCAAGAAATTGCAAACATAAAATATCAACAATTTAGAGAGCAAGAAGATTACCAAAGAAAATTACTTGAGTATCAATCAAACATACTTCGTGGTAATGCAGGTGCATTAGGTGGTACTGAGGTACAATATGCTCCAGCTCCTAGTTTAGCTTCACAGCTTACAGGTACAGGAGTTGCAGGTCTTGGATTATATAGAGCAATGGGCGGTTAAAGGAACATTATGAATATTATACAACTACAAGACAGACTAAAAGGATTACCAGACCAGGCGTTAGTTAAATACGTAGAACAACCTATGGGTGAAGTACCTATTTATCTTGCGTTAGGTGAGCTACAAAGACGTAAAGAAATGAAAGAGAGATTTCAAGCAACTCAAGCAGATAAACCTAGTGTCGCAGAACAACTTGTAGCAGAAGTAAAACCAATGCAAATGGGACTTGGAGCAATGGCTCCTCAACAAATGATGCCTGAAGGTCAAGGCGTAGGTGCTCCACAACCAGCACCAGAAATAGACCCAAGACAAATGGCGGCAAGTGGTATAGCTGCTAACCCACAGTCAGCCGTAGGTGGTACAGCTATGATGAAAGAAGGTGGAATTGTAGGGTATCAACCAGGTGGTCTTATTGACCCAAATAAGTTTGCTCCTAATCCTTTTGATAAATTTGCAGATATATCTCTAGGTCAAAATACAAATATTATTAATGAAGACCCTATAAACCTTAATACTTCTAGCTCTATGACAGATGCACAACTCGAAGCTCTTATAGGAAAAGAAAATCTTGCAGTTGGTAATATGTATTCTCCATTTCCTTATGATATGAGAAAAATAACAGGGATGAAATATTTTCCTAAAAGCGAAAATCTAAAAGACTTTATGACTGACCGTAAATCTATAAACGAAGAACTAGGAATAGACAATAAATACTTTGATAAACAAAGAGACCAAGCAGTTAATATGGGATTAATTGAAGCAGGTCTTCGTATCGCAGGCGGTACATCAGCTAACCCATTAGAAAATATATCTGCAGGAGCTATTCCTGCTTTATCACAATACAACAAACAAATAGCGACTGCTGATGCTGGTACTAGACAAGAATTAATAAACGCAAGAGATGCGTTTATTACGAAACAAGCTGCAACAGCAAAAATACAAGCTGATTTATTATCAGACCAATTAGCTGCAAACGCCGTAGGAAGTCAGACTCAGTCAAAATATTCTCTTGATGCTTTACAATTTACTAAAGAATACTTTAAATATTTCTTATTAGACGGAGCAATAAATACTTTTTACCAACAAAATAAAGAGTATGCTGGTGAAACTTTCCAAAAAATTAATGAAGTAATTTTTAATACTATTTCACAAGGAAGAGCTATTGATGTAAGTGAAATTGAAGCAATAGTATTAGAACGTATGCCAAAAAAGTAAAAGATAACTGAGGGTAATACTTTATGTCTGCACTAGATGAAAAAATTAAAAGTTTATACGACCAAGGTGTCTCTGAAAATCAAATTAGAAGAGTTTTAGAAACCAACGGAATAGTTTTACCTAACAATTATTTTACTCCCCCCGAACCTGAGCCTGAGTTAAAACCTAAGCCTGAGCTTAAGCCTGAGTTTAAGCCTGAGCCTAAGACTGAAACTAAACCAGACGTTACAGAAGAACCACCTACTTTTTTAGGTATGTCTATAAATGAAGACGATGATTTTTTAAGAGCCTTAAAAACATATGGTCCAGAGACATCAGAACTTTTTGGTGGGCTAAAAGTATTAACAGGTAAAGGTATAGAAGAACTTGGTTTTGATGGAACAGGAGTAATTGAATCAGGGCTTAAAACTATAGAAGAAGCTCAAGAAGCAATACAACCGTTTACAAAAGAAACTGATTCATTTTCTGTAGTACTAGATGAAGGTCTTGGAAGTTTTTTAACAGAATTTATACCTTATTATGCAGGTAAAGGAGTTGCAATGTTTAGTGAGGCAGCTCTATCTGGTATTATTGGAGGCATAATAGGAACAACTGTAGGCCCAGGAGGTACCGTAGTTGGAGGAATTGGTGGAACTGTTGCTAAATCACTTGTTAAAAAAGGGTTAAAAGCCGAAATTAAAAAAATTAGAAAACAATATGGTTATATCAAAGCAAGACCTATTGTTAAAGACCTTGTAAAAAGAGAAGTCGCAAAAGAAATAGCTACTAATCCTGCTTTACGAAGGCAAGTAAATAAAAAAATAGGACAAGCTCTTGGTGTGGGCTCAATGTCAGCACGATATGGTGTGGGAGAAGTTACAACTAGAGCTGTTGATGAGGCTATTGCAGGAGTAGATGACCCTCAAGAACAAATGCGTATTATAAAAGAGTTGAGCACAGGTAAATTAGCTGCTTTAAGTACAGGTCATGCTCTTGCACAATATGTAGGTTTAAAAATTGGTTTAGGTTCTTTAGATGCAATGAACACTGTTACAAGAAGCATAATGTTAAATGTAATTAAAAATGTAGGAATTACAGGTTTAAAAGAAGCTCCTGTTGAAGTTGTTCAAAGTATATTAGAGAGGTATGGAGCTGATTTACCCTTAAAAGATGCTCAAGCTATGCGAGAATATTTAGATGCTGCTGCGGGGGGATTCTTTATGCCTCTTGTACCATCAACAATAGGTGGATTAAGAAGACCTAAAAGCTCAACAAAACCTACTGATACAAGAGGAGACCCTACTACTGATGCGAAAGACGACTCTGAAGGTACAGATACAGATACAGATGCAGAACGCACATTAGAAAGTGTTAAAAAAGATAGAAAAACACAATTAGATGACCAGCTTAAAGCAGAAAAAGCAGAAGCAATAAAAAAACTTAAAATAGATACTCTTACTCCTGAAATATTAAAAGACTTAGGTATAAGAGGTAATATGAGTGGATTTGTTGAGTTAGAAGGTGCAGAACTTAATACTCCTGAAAACATAGAAACAGTAGATAAAATTCTAGAAGCTAAAGAAGCTTTACCATCAACTAATACTGAAGCAATTCAAAACTTTAGAAAAAAACTTAAGAGAAAACGAAACAAATTATTAAAAGAACAAAAAGATGCTAAACCAAAAGAAACAAAAGATAAAGGTACTGATGTAGCTGGAGAAAAATTACAACCTACAGTAGACCCTGTGGTAGACCCTGTGGTAGACCCTGTGGTAGACCCTGTGGTAGACCCTGTGGTAGACCCTGTGGTAGACCCTGTGGTAGACCCTGTGGTAGACCCTGTGGTAGACCCTGTGGTAGACCCTGTGGTAGACCCTGTGGTAGACCCTGTGGTAGACCCTGTGGTAGACCCTGTGGTAGACCCTGTGGTAGACCCTAAGCCTGCACCAGCTGCACCGCCTACTGAGAAACCTCCTGTTAAAGATAACAAGTTTATTCGAGGAGAGAGTGATAAGGATGGTCGAAGAATTCAAGAGCCCAGACAAACTGCTCCTACTTACACAGACCCAAACACAGGCGAGATTTATGCACAACAATTTGATGAAACAAATCAAAGAATGGAGTATGCACAAGCTCCTGTAGACTCTACAGATAATATGAGAAACTTTTTTTCTTTTAGTCCAGTAAATACCAATAGAATACCAAAGACTAATCGTAAAAGAAAAAAACTTTCAAAGAACAATAAATATACACGTAATGGTTATAACGGACAGAAAAAAGAAATAATTAACGAAGTTTTAAGATTTGCTGGAGAGTTTTATGGCTTTGATTTTAACAAAATAAACGCTGACACCATTGATGGAGATTTACAAAACGCACTATTAGAAGAAATAAATTATGCTTTTGACAACTCGTTTATGTATCAAAAAGAAAGAGGCGAAAAAGTAAATGCAAATATGGCGATGGAACAAGTGTATGACCTTTTATTTGATGTAGATTATAAAAGTATTTATGACCGTGATGAAAGTAAACCTAACCTAATTAAATTTGAAATTGCAGGGGGTACAAATCCAGAACTACAGAACTCACTGAAAGATTTAGCCCCAAAACAGGAGGTGCAAGATGATACACAAAAAACTGGAGAAAGAATTGCTGGTAGAACAGAAAATATTGGAAGCAGCTCTACAACACCTGTGGACGGAGGACCTAAGAATGCCGAAGGAACTAGCACACCTGTCAGAGATGCAGTGGATAATACTGAGTCAACTTCTGGAGGAGCTACTTCAACAACAGGAGGAGTCGACCCTGCACTAGTAGGAACGTCAGTAAAAGTAGTTCAAGAAACTGCTCCTGGAAATGCTGAAGTAATAGAGGGTACTTATATAGAAGAAAAAGGACAAGCTCTAATAAAATATGAAGAAGCTAATGGTGTTATAAGATACAAACCTATTCAAGATAACGCCACAATTACTAAGTTAAAAGAAGAACTTGATTTTTCAAAAACTCCAGGCCCAGAAAGTGATAGAGAAACTATTCAAGGGTTAAAAAAAGCAAAAACTTTAGGACAAGCATTAAATATTTTAAAAAATAACCTTAGTAAATCTTTATCACTAGAACAAAATGAAATAATTAACAAAGTCTTAACTACTCCTAACATAGGTAAAACTAAATTTATTTTTAATCCTGAATTAGAAGAAAAAGAAGGAGCTTATGGAGCCTATGACACAAAAACAGATACTGTAGAATTATCAGAAAATGCGGGTATAGATACTGTATTACATGAAGCAGTTCATGCAGCTACCACTAACTCAATTAATAAAAACATAAAAAAAGACAAAGAAGGTAGAGACGAAGGTAGAACTGCGGTCGGAAGAGAGTTAGTGCAACTTTTTAAAGACGCTAAAGAAGCAGATGTAAATAATGAATTTAGTGGGTCATTATTAAATGTAAAAGAATTTATTTCAGAGGCTTTTACTAATGTAGAATTTCAAAAATTTTTAGCAAGAAAAATAAGTACAACGGGAAGAAGTGTATTAGGGGAAGAAAGAGCTTATAGGGCTAAATTAAAAAGAGAGGGTGTTGGAACCCGTGCTGCTGAGAATACTATAAATGAAAGAAGAAAGTCTGCTAGTTTAATTAATACTATGTGGGGTGATTTTGTAAGAATTGTAGAAAAACTAGCTGGTATGAAAGATATGACTTACAGCATAATGAATGACGTAGTGGCTTTAGCACCTGAATTATTTGCAGGCCCCAATAAAACAGAACAATCTGAAAGTCCTGGTGAAAGATTAAATAAAAAAATAAATCAAAAAGAAGTTAACGAATTTAATAAAAATCAAAAAACGCCAGAAAAAATAAAACGTGAGCAAGCAGACAAAAAGAAAAGTAAAGAAAAAATACGTTTAGATGAACAATTTCCTGACAGAATTGGATTTGGAGAAGAAAGTAAGTTAAGATTAGGTTATTTTGGTACTTTACTAACTAAGCTAGATAACAATGTATTTTCTTTTGATGCTGCTTTAAATGGTGAAATTATAGACTCTATGAAAAAAGGGTTAAAAAATAAAACAAATGCGTTTGGAGTTTTTGGACAAGATACTTGGAATGATATTTCAGAGACATTTCTTAGAATAGCGTCATCACAAGCTTTACATGCTAGAGGAGTTGGTACAGCCGCTTTAGAATATGGTAGACCTATTTATAATCAAGTAGGTAGTTTTTTCTCATCTGAAGCTGACGGAGATGCTAATAGACCTAGTTTTCAAAAAGTTATGAGAAGTTTAAGAGCTTTTGCAAAAGAACAAGGAATAAGCTCTAAATCAGCGAGAGAAATGGCTCATAATGCTTTTGTAGCTTTACGTGCTTTTGGTATAAGAGAAAAAAACAAAGCAGTTGAGCAAGAGTATTTAAACCTACAAAGACAAAGAAAAGATAAACAAGCTACTAATTACTACAAAGATAATTTTATTCCTATTGATTTAACTGATGAGCAAATAGACAACGGAGTAGAAATTTTTAATAAGTTTCCTGGATTACAAGAAATACATAAAAATTGGATTGATGCTAAAAACGATATAATAGACCTTCAAGTTGAGCATGAATTAATGGATAGAGAAATGGCGGATGAATTTAAACAAGTTATTGATGTAGAAGGAATAGAAGCTTTTGATGATTATGTTAATTTTTATAGAGATGGTCAACCTTTGCCTGGGTCATATACAAGACAACAAGGAGACCGAGGGAAACATTTTAAGATAAGAGGTAGTTTTGTTCCTGTATCTGATGTTTTTGATAATATGTCTGCATGGATTCAAGATGGAGTTACAAGGTCTGTGTTAAATAGAGCTGCTATTAACAAAGTAGAAGCTGCATTTGAACATTTACCAGGCGATATTAAAGAAGTAGGCAAAGTAACTGGAGAAACGCCTAATACAGTAAGCTTTAGTAGATTAAATAAAGATGGGACTAGAGTAATTAAAAACTATCAATTTTCTAATCCTTATTTTGCTACTGCTTTTGGAGCTGGTATAGAATCTATGAATGGTGCTGCATTACAAATGGCAAGAAATACTTCTAGTTTTTTAAGAACAAACGTGGTATTGAACCCGCTTTTTTCTCTTTCTCAATTAATTCTTCAAGATGTAGGTTCAGCTATGATTAACTCAGGAGTTAAGTATCCTCTTATGATTCCACTACGAGTGGTAAAAGAGTTTCCATTAACTTTAATTAATATGAGTAAAACTCACAATGAAATGAGACGAGCAGGGCTAACTGGGTCTTATGATTCTTTTAAACAAGGAGAATCTCTTTCAGACCAACAAGTCAGAGAGGAAAAAAGTATTTATGCAAAAATGACTAAAGCTATTGACTCTGTTCCTGGATTAGGAAAAGGTGTAACGTTTGACCAAGTTAATCCAGAGACTCCTGTATCTATAAAACGTTTTTTAAATCGTATTGCTATGGCATCAGATAATGCTGTAAGGCAAGCAGTTTATGAACAGACTATGTCAGAAACAAATAATAGAGGGCTTGCTATGAGTAGAGGAGCTGAGATTATAAACTTTAAACGCTCAGGCTCAAACGCATTTGTAAATGTTCTTCGCCAAGTAGTTCCATTTTTTGGGGCTTTTTTACAAGCAGCAGCAATTCAAGGGAGAATTGTAACAGGTAAAGGAGTTTCAGCAGAACAAAGAGCTTTTGCTACGACTAAATTTTTAACTACAGGAGCTCAGTTATCAGCTTTATCACTTATCTATACTCTTATGGCACAAGATGATGAAGAGTATAATAAACTTGACCCTAAAATTAAAGACAGAAGAATCATACTTGGTAATGGGTTTCATCTAACTCTACGACCTGACATATACACTTTTTTATTTAAAATAATGCCTGAGCAAACTTTAAACAATATGTTGGGTACTACTGATAACCAAAAAGTTGCAGACGCTTTAAAAAGAGCTCTAAAAGAATCTTTCTTATCAAACAGATTTACTCCTCAAATAATAAGAGTACCGCAAGATATTTTAAATAATATGGATGTTAGAGGTGAAAGACCTATAGAAACTACTAGAGATAAAAATTTAAAACCAGGAGAAAGATATAGTGCAGGAACTAGCGAAACAGCTAAATTTTTATCTCAATATGTAAATTTAGATAAATTAGGTATTTCTCCAAAAAAAATAGATGCTTTTATAAGACAATTTTTTGGGCTTACAGGCGGACAACTTATGCTATGGACAGATTCAATGATTGAAAACGCTCAAGTTTTAAAATATGCAGACGCTTCTAAAAATGAAAGAGATAAATTAGCTAGTGTCCCAGGTTTAAGTAATTTTTTATCAAAAACTTATGGTAATAGATTTACTACAGATTTTTTTGAGTTAAAAAAAGACGTTGATAGAGCGGTTGACGAATATAATTTTTTAAGGAAACATGATTATGACCAAGAAAAAGTAGATAAAATCTACGAAGATAATAAAGCATTAATTGAGGCCAATAGTGAAATAAATGCATTTATGGGTGTCATAAAAGCTATACGAACAGAAAGAAATACAATATTAAGAACCACTAGAGAACCACTAGGAATAACGCCAGGTAAGCAAGTTACTGGGGAAGATAAACAAAAAATGTTAGATATACTCGCTAAAAAAGAACAAGATGCTTTAGAGGGTGTATTAGAAATTCGCCAAAGAATATATGGAACTAAAGAAAACGAAGAAGTAAAACAATTTTTAGAAAATTTAGGCTTTTTCAAATTAGATGAAGAAACTGGTGATATAATAATAAATAAAAAAGGTGTAGATGAATCAGGATTTCCTAAAAAAGAAGATTAACCCACTCGCCAAGTTCTAACTCCTAAGTGATTATCCTTAGAGGTAACAAAAGTCTTGACCCTAACTCCTGCTCGTTTAGCACCTGACTCTATTGCATATATCATATGCGAAGTCTTGAGGGTAGGCACAAAGAAGCTTTCTCCTACCGCCATATTCTCGAATGGAAATATCCATTCTATTTCTTCATACAAGTTCAGGGTCAATCTCCTTAATAATGTCTGGTGGTAGTGTGTCTGTACTAATTATATAAGCATTCGTATTGAACTCGTCTAGCCCTGGCTTCCAGTTAGCCGCCATCTTTTTCTTTTTATCTACAATCTCTATGCCGTGCTGTTGCATTTGATACATAAACTGCTTAGGTGATACGCTGTTTTCTT
>Ga0209535_1002714_pt1 | contig 11501 bp, 6 predicted proteins | sample LinPmetageLP28_FD_184041 | JGI IMG/M metagenome (GOLD analysis project Ga0209535, IMG submission 184041) | Marine viral communities from the Pacific Ocean - LP-28 (SPAdes) (version 2) | ecosystem: Environmental > Aquatic > Marine > Oceanic | place: Pacific Ocean | collected 2009-08-22
ATTTACTTCTTCTAGCATAGGAATTAATGATATTTTAGCTTTATCTGGAATATATCAGAAAAACCTTCCGAATGTATCTAGTAGCAATTTTACAGCTGTAAAAAATTCTGATGGTTCGTATCAATTTCAAACATATTATTCAATTAATCATTTATTTTTTAAATATAAGGATCAACCATATTTAACATTTGGTCCTAATAATTTAAATAAAACATCAAAATTTCTATATGAATCTGCATCTATTTTTAGTATACCTCAACAAAAATTTGGAGATACGATACAACGGGGAACATTTACATATATTTCTAGTTCTGGATTAACATTAAATTCAGACAGATTTGGAAATATATTTGATATTTCAATTAATACTGGATCTTTTCCTATAAATGAAATGTTTTACGAAGGATTTAACGAATATTTTGATTTAACAAGAATTCCATTTACAAGTTATAATAATTTAAAATTTGTAAATGGAGTATCTACAACTAGTGGACAACAATTACCAATTGGATTGTCAGCAAAATTTACTGGGTCTAGTTATATTGAAACAAATTTAAATGGATATTATGATAGAGATCATGATTATTCTATATCATTTTATATAAAACCAAATGCTACACAATTTGGAGAAGGACAATTAGTATTAGGTAAAACAACGATTGTTAATAATCAGCAATATCCATTTAAAATTGAATTGTCAGGGTCTGGAAATTTAAAATTTACAACTCAAGGATCTGAAAATTTAATTGCGCCTATAACTTCATCTCTTATCAGTACAAGTAATTGGAGCCATATTCTATGTCAAAAAACAGGAAGTAATTTAGAAATATTTACAAATACTGTAAAAAATAGTTCTGGAAGTTTTAACTTTATAAATACTACGATTAATAGTTTGACTACATCATCTGTTTATATTAATAATAACAACAACTTATCAATTGGAGGATATCAAATTGATAATTCTAATGGAGATTCAAAATATTTAAATGCTGATTTAGATGAAATTAGAATCTATAATAAATCGTTAACACAAGATCAAATAAATTCATTAGGTAATAGAATAGAATCTGATAAACAAATATTACAAACGAATCGTGTAGGAAATGTCTTTGGTAAAACTGGATTTATTGTAATGTCAAGTCCAAATCCAATTTATAACAATTTAATTAACTCCGATTATACAATAACATATAAAAGTACAGTACGAAGATATGAACATTCTACGTTTTTAAGTATAGAACAAGGTGATTTTAATGCAACATTAAATCCTACTACTCTATTAGATGATAATATGAATATAAAATCATTTGCAACTGGTAGCAGTTTTCAACCATATATAACTACAATTGGTTTATATAATGATAAAGGACAATTATTAATGATTGCAAAACCTGGTATGGCTGTAAAGAATAGAAATGATATTGATTTAAATTTTCATATAAAAATTGATTTAGATAAACCTAAGGTTAAATTTTAATGACTATAAAATTAAAAGATATATTAAAAGAAATTTCACAAGATGAAGCTAATCGATTATTAAGTAAAATTAATAATAAAGAATTAACATTTTTAGCTAGTGGAGATAATGGAAAAGTATACTCTATTAATGGAGAAGATTTATTATTTAAAATAACTACCGAACCAGATGAAACAGCTGTTGCTGATGTAATAGTTGGTAGACAAAATGAATTTGATGCATTTATTCCAGTATATTATTCTAATTCAGAAAAAAATATGTATATCATGAATCGTGCTAGTAAATTACCAAATGATTTAGAAAATGAATTAAATAAGTATTATGAAGATTATAAAGAATTTTCTAGAAGTCAAGATTTAGAAACTAGTATATTTGATTTTTTAAATACAGAAGCAACAAGAAATTATTCTCCAAGACTTATTACATTTTTGAGAGCATTAGAACAACAAGTTAAAAAAACCGGAATTGGGGACTTTGAATTATCATTAGATTTTAAACCAGACAATATTATGTTATGGAATGGTAATTTAGTTATGATTGACTGGTAAAAAAAGAAAAGTTATGAAAAATCATTGGCACACTAATAATAAACAACGCCAAGCGGCGTACAAATATGGTTATAGATCTGGATTAGAATTAAAAGTTGCAGATCAAATTAAAGAAGCAAAATATCCTGTAAATTACGAAACAGAAACGTTAAAGTATATTGTTCCACAAAAAAATTCAAAATATACACCAGATTTTATTTTTACTAAAAAAGATGGTAAAACAATGTATATTGAAACAAAAGGAAGATGGACAAGTACTGATAGACAAAAAATGAAAAATATATTAGCTTCGAATCCTGATATAGATTTAAGAATAATATTTCAAAATCCTAATCAAAAAATTTCAAAAGGATCTAAAACAACGTATGAAGCATATGCTTTGAAAATTGGTATTGTATATGTTGCAAAAAAAGATATGCCAGTAGAATGGTTAAATGAGTGTTGTAAAATAGATGAAAAACCAAATGTAATTAAGTTTTTTGGTTAATGATTGGATAATTGAAAAATATTCATTATTTTTTTAATGTATTTAATATAAAGATGAAATCTTTTAATATAATTTATTATTAAATGATGAATCGTTAGACCATTTAATGTAATGTTTGTGTCTAACCAGAATAATATAAAGCCTATACTTTTGATTTCTAACTAAATTTACTTATAATATATTATATGAAGAATCTTAAATTACTTCAATTATTAGAATCAATCTTAGGCAAAGGTAAATCAACATCAGGTAATAATATTGCATTTTTCTCCCCATTTACTTCACATTATAAACCTAAATTAGAAATTGATATAAATACAGATAATGAAGGTCGTAATCCATGGCACTGTTGGATATCGAATAAAAAAGGACGATCAATTTATACACTATTTAAACAACTAAAATTATCACAAGATAAATTTGAAAAATTAGATAAAATAATTGAACGATCTAAATATAGAAATAACTCCACTAATACAGATCAAATAGAAGAAATATTACAATTGCCAGAAGATTATAGACCACTCTGGTTAGAAAGAAAATCTCCAGATTATCGTAATGCAATATATTATTTAAAAAAACGTGGAATAACAATATTTGATATAATTCGATATCGAATTGGATATGCAGAAAATGGACCATATTCTGGTAAGATTATTATTCCTAGCTATGATTGTGAAGGCCAGTTAAATTATTTTGTATCTAGAGCATTCTATGAAAATGATTCATATAAACATAAAAATCCAAAAGTATCAAAAGACATTATAGGATTTGATATGTTAATTAATTGGAATGAACCTATTATATTATGCGAAGGAGCTTTTGATGCAATTACTATTAAAAGAAATGCAATACCTTTATTTGGTAAACAAATTAATTCGAATCTACAAATAAAAATTATCGAAGAAGGCGTAAAAGAAATTTATATATGTTTAGATCAAGATGCAATAAAAAATGCAAAACATATAGCAAAAACATTTATGTCAGAAGGAATTAATGTATACTTAGTTAAATTGGACAAAAAAGATCCTAATGAATTAGGATATAAAAAAATTACTAAAAAAATTCAAGATACATATGAATTCTCATTTGAAGAATTAATGACAATGGAAATAAATTCATTATGGAAATAAAAACATTAAAAACATCAATTGAATCAATTGATAAGATATTTCATATATCTGATATACATATTCGTACATTAAAACGTCATCGAGAATATGAACAAGTATTTGAAAATTTATTCTTACACATTGCTCAGCATGCAACAAATCAAAGTATTTGTGTATTAACTGGCGATATAGTACATTCTAAATTAGATATGTCTCCAGAGCTAATAAATATGTTAACAAAATTCTTTAACGGATTTCACATACCTACTATAGTTATACTAGGAAATCATGATATGAATTTAAATAATTTATATCGTTTAGATGCAATATCTCCGATACTAGATGTTATTAATAATGATAATATTCATTTTATTAAAGAAAATGGATTATTTAGTTTTGCAAATGTTGTATTTAATCATATGGCTGTTGACATTGCTCCAAAAGATTATATTAACGCAAAAGATTTTGATGCTCATTATAAAATTGCATTGCATCATGGAGCTGTACATAGTGCTAAAACTGATATTGGATTTCAAATATCAAATGAACATGTAACTACCGATCTATTTAAAGGACATGACTTAACATTACTAGGCGATATACACAAACCTGCACAATTCTTAAACACTCAAAAAACAATTGGATATCCTGGATCATTAATTCAACAAAACCATGGAGAAGCACTAGATCATGGCATATTAGTATGGGATTTGCCAGATAAACAATCAGAGTTTATAGAAATACAAAATGATTATGGATATGTTACATTTGAAGTGGTAAAAGGTAAAATTAAAAAATTTCCACATAGAGTGCCTATAAAACCTAGAGTTAGAATTAAGTTTACTGATACTGATGCATCTGATATTAAAAAATTAATAACAACTATACGTAAAAAATATAAAGTTCAAGATATATCGATACAACGTACTGCAAATCACATTGAAAGTAATAAAAATGGATCTATTGCCATAGGCAATGTTCGTGATGTAGAACATCAAAATAATTTAATAACAAATTTTATAAACGAAAATTATCCAGATGCAAATAAAAAAGAATTAGATGCTATTAGACATATTAATAGAAGTATTAATTCAAAATTACCTGTTTTAGAATCAGTTAGAAACGTAACATGGTATCCGGTGTCATTTGAATTTAATAATATGTTTTCATATGGAGAAAATAATAAAGTAGACTTTTCTAAATTATCTGATGTTATAGGATTATTTGCTGCAAATGCATCTGGTAAATCATCTTTGTTAGATGCTATAATATACACAATATTTGATAAATGTAGTAAAACTAGTAAATCAAAAGAAGTTTTAAATAATAAAAAATCTACATTCAAAGGTATTTTTAAATTTAAATTAAATAATAAATTATATACAATTGAAAGAGAAGGAGTAACATTAAAACATGGCCATGTCAAAGTTAATGTTAATTTTTATAATGAAGATGAAAATTTAAATGGAGAAGAAAGAAGTGATACAAATAAAAGTATACGAAGATATTTAGGAACATATGATGATTTTATTTTAACAGCATTTTCGTTACAAGCTGATAACAATAATTTTATAGAAAAATCTCAAAGAGAAAGAAAAGATTTATTGTCGCAATTTTTAGATACAACAGTATTTGAACAATTATATCATTTAGCATCAGAAGAAATTAAAGAAACAGCTGGTAAATTAAAAGAATACAAGAAAACAGATTTTGGATCTATAATAAAAGAATCAGATGATATTATTATTGCAAATCAAGACACTATTATTGAATTAGAAAAAAATGATAATAATTTACAAGAATCAAGAAATAATGTTCAAAATGAAATTGTTGAATTAATTGAATCAAAACAACCAATATCATATGACGGTCCTGATATAGATAATTTAGAAAAAACTGAAGATCAATTGATTACTAATATTGAAAATATAGAAATATCTATAGAACAATTAGAAAATAAAATAAAAGAAATGCCAGTTTGTGATAATATATCAACAAATCAACTAAATTTACAAAAAAATCAAAAAGATATATTAAACAAAGATATAAAAATTGTAACAAAAGAACTTACTCAATTAGAACAATTAATTAAACTACAACAACAAAAAATAGATCATTTATTAACGCATGAATATGATCATACATGTAAATATTGTGTTTCTAATATTTTTGTTAAAGAGGCAGAAGAAGCAAAAATAGAATTACCAAAAAATAAAAAATTAGCAGATATTGCATTTACAAAACAATCTGAATTACAAACAAACCGTGATATAATTCAAGATACAATTTTAAAGTATCAAGAACATATAAACTTATCTAATCAATTAGAAAAATTTGAATTACAATTGCAAGTATTTGAAAGTGATTTACAAACAAAAGAATCCGAGTTAGAAACAACTAACGAACGTCAAGAATTATTTAAAAAGAATGAAAGTGCTATTATTCATAATAAAACTATTGATGAAAAAATTAAAGATAAAAAGAAATTAATAACAAATATTGTAAACACTTTAAAAACAATTACTGATAAAGTTAAATCAAATCATGGTGAAATTGAAGTTGCAAAAACAAAAAAGAAAACAGCTTTAGAACAATTGGAAACATATAAACAACTAGAAACTGAATATAAAGCATATGAATATTATTTAAAATCAGTAAAAAGAGATGGTGTTCCATATGAATTAATTAAAAAAGCTTTACCTAAAATTGAAACTGAAATAAATAATGTATTAGATCAAGTTGTAGATTTTAATATGGTATTAAACACCGACGGTAGAAATATTAATGGATATATTATATATGACGAAGATAATTTCTGGCCATTAGAATTAACTTCTGGCATGGAAAGATTTATGTCATCCCTAGCAATACGAGTAGCATTAATTAACGTATCAGCATTACCTAGACCTAATTTTATTGCTATTGATGAAGGATGGGGTAGTTTAGATAGAGAACATATATCATCTGTAACAAATTTATTTGAATATTTTAGATCCAAATTTGATTTTTCAATTATTATATCACATGTTGAATCAATGAGAGATATGGTAGATAATTTAATTGAAGTAAATAAAATAGATAATTTTAGCCAGATTCAACATACTTGATATTTATAAAAAAGAGACTTTATAAATGGCTAAAAAATTTGCAACATATAAGGGTTATGATATATTAAATACATATTATAATGATACATCATTATTATCGCCAGATATATTTGATATATCAGAGTTTCCTAATAAACTAACTGTTGGAAAAAATTTAATAAAATTTCGTGGAAATACAACTAATTTAAAAATTGGCAGTTCTATCGATGTTGAAATTTTAGATTCAAATGGAGATACGATATATTCAGAATTTGTTGATTATGTAGATCAAGATGGCTCTAGAGTATTATCTATCTTTATATATGAAGACACAGCTCCAGGAGATGTTAATATTATATTTGTTACTGAAATTAGTAGAATAAATAATCAAACAATTCCTTTAAAATTTACAAATCAAATTAATGCTAAATGGAGTAGAGTAATACCTGCAAATCCATTAGATTTAAATATTTCTGAAGTTATTTTTACTAATGATCCTATTATATCCATATCTGAAACTATAGGAGTACAATTAAATAGAATATATGAAACTACACAATTTCCGATATATAACACAGGAAAAGTTCAATATATATCACAAAATAACAATCCTAGTCTTATTATAAGTAATGGAAAATTTAACGGAGAAATGTTAAATGGAACATTAACAGTAGCATCTCCAATTAATCCATTGCCAGAAACAGATATTAATATTGATTCAATTATATATTCAACTACTATCGATAAAGTATTAAATGATACATCATTACAATTAAATTCCCCATATCAAGTATTTGATAGTCAAAGTAACTTATTACACACATATAATAACTTTGAATTATCAGATTATACAATTAAATATGAATCTGTTCCTACGTATACACCAACAGAAAATTCTGAATCATTTGCATTAATACAAATATCAGATCTAGAACCTGATACTGGTGACATTTCTAGAATTAAAGTCTATATTAATTCAGAAGGTACTGTTGGTTCATATGAACAAGTTAATGATATTAAATTACCAACTACTGAAATATTTATTGATTCTACATCTTCATTAACACCAGATAAATCAATTGGTATATTTAGTACACAAAGTATTATTGACACATATTGGGAAGGCCGATCTTATATAGGATCTACAGAAACTACTGCTCCAATATTAACATGGCTAACATCGTCACTTAATAATGCATTATCAATTAGCGGAGGACTAGATCAAACAGAAACAAATTCAGCATATGTTATTAATGTAAAAGATCAATATCAAGGTATTTTTGTTAGCAAATCATTATATACAGTAACATTCGACGCATATGCACAACGAAATTTTAATAATCTAAATCCTAAAATATCAATTTATACTTCAGGATCTGCTTTTAATTTTGATACATCTGATAAATTAAATCAAATATTTCCAAAAAGTTTAGGTAAAAAAATAGGAGAACTTGAATGTTTAAGTGATCTTAAACGATATGATAATATGTCATTTGAATTTAATTCAAACCAATCAGGACATGGATCATTATTATTTGTAATTGAATCTGGAGATTGGCAAATTTCTAATATCAAAACAATAACCGCTGCAGAATATGGATATACTCCAAATTATGTAAGATTTAGAACAGAAATACCAACTAAACATAAATCAGGTAATCAATTATCTTTTAAAGTTGAATATTATAATCGTATTGGAGATCGAAGTAATACTATAAACTTTATACGAAATTTAAACTTTCAAGGAGGAAATCGTTATATAGACGGAGGCTTCTCAATGTTAACTGGTTCTTTATATGTTGCTGATTCACTATCATCAGGAGTTGAAATTACTGGATTAGCAAATACTGGATATATTAGATCTTTAGGATATGAAGGATTTAATCAAGCAACTGGTTCTAGTCAAGGAGGATTTTTGTTATTTTCTGGATCTGCATTACCACAACAGTCAGATACCAGCTATCAAGGTGTTGGATTAGAAATGGTATCTAATGCAAATAATTTTTTTAAATACCGTACAAATCCTAGTATTTTAGATATACACACAGAAACATTCTTTTTAGGTAATCCATCTACACAATTTGTAAGCGGATCATCTGGCCAATTGGAAATATCATCTTCTGGATATCATATACAAGCAAATGGAGATATAACAGCTTCTAGATTTTTAATGGATGGTGGAACTATAACAGATAATGTAACAATACTAGGATCATTATCTGCAAATAGTATTTTAACTCCTGCTACAATTAATGGATCACCGTCGACACCAGCAAATGCATCTTCTTCAATTAGTACTAATGGATTAGCAATATTTAAATCAGCATCAATAGCAGGATTTACAATAACAGGTGGAGAAATAATTTCTGCAGGTGCAGCAGAAGCATCGTCTAGTATAACAAATACAAATGTTAGCTTAACTAATTTTAGTTTAGCAGGTAGTATTGGAGTTACAAATCCAACAATATCTAGTCAAACATATTCTGGATCTCCAACTGATGGATATGTTTTTTCCGGATATGTTTCAGCTGGTAGTGACACATTTAAAAGAGTTGGAGTTAACTATTCAGTAGCACCTGCAACATATACAGTAGGAAATTCAACAATAACTTTAACTGGTGGATATGAAACTGGAGATCCATTTGGAGAAGGCACTCAATCAGGATTTAGTTTTTATCAGACTGATGTTCCATCAAACACAACATTTTTATCTGGATCAACAACAAATTTTCCTGCAATAGAGTCTCCTATAGTATTAAAAGCATTAGGAGAAATTACTGCTAGTGCAGGAAAGATCGGAGGATTTCAAATTGGAACTTCGTCACTTTCAACTACAGGTGTTGAAATTAATGATTCTTCACAAAATTCATTTATTAGTTCTAGTAATTTTAATGTTAAACATACTGGTATAATGACTGCAAGTAATGCATTATTTGAAGGAGTTGCATTAGCAAATATTATTAGAGATAAAGCAGTAGTTATAACTGCAGCTAATTCTTCTTCATATTTACAGTTTAATCCTCAAGTTGGCACTCCTCCTAGCTCTACAACAGCAGCTTTTTATAATATAGTATTAGATGGATCTTTGGGAGGAGAAAAAGTTAGGAGAGCATTAATAGGATGTCCATTAAAAACAATAAGTAGCGGCGGAGGTTCGCCTACTACATATACTGTTGCTATAGCAGGAGTCAAACTACCAGATATTGGATCAACTACTTCTTTAGAATGTATAATAGAAATTTCTGGTTCCGGAATTGCTTTTCGAAATGATGTAGGACCATTTGCAGCTGGATTTTTAACATGATTATAATAGAAAGAAATATTTTATGGGATTAACAAGCTATGTAACAATCAATGACGGAACTGTCTTAAAAGCAACTCCAATTAATGGTAATCCTAATGCAATTGGAATCGTAACAGGTACTCAAGAACCATTTACTAAAACATTTAAAGATGGAATAACTGTAGAAGGTTCGTTAGGAACAGATATAAATTTAAAAAGTAATGTTCATATAAGTGGGAGTATCACATATCAAAATATTAACCGATATAGTGGAGGAACTACTTCAATTGGTTCTAATTTAAGTTCAAATCAATCAATATATTTATTATCTCCAACTAGCGGAACAGTAACTGTTGCTTTACCAAATTTGGGGGGATCAAGTACTAACTATGATTCCCAATTGATAATAATAAAAAAACTAACCAGTACTGGAACTGTAACAATTAACCCAGCTTCTAGTACAACAGTAGACGGATCTACCAGTATGTCAGCAACAGCACAATATTCATTTATACAATTATTACAAGATGGTCCTTCTAATAGTTGGATTGTAATTGCAAACAATGGATTTTCATAACAAACATATTTATATAAAATGAATAATGTAACAGTATTATTTCCCGGAGGCTTTAAGCCAATAACAGGAGCACATATGGCTCTTGCTCAAAGATACGCTCAAAATCCTAGTGTTGATAAAGTTATCATGTTAATAGGTCCAAAAGAGCGAGAAGGTATAACAAGAGATACGAGTATAAAAATGTTTAATTTGTTAAACAGAAATAATAACATTGAAATACAATCTACAGATTTTAATTCGCCTATTATGGCCGCATATGAATATCTATTTTCATTACCAGAAGATGCTCAAGGTCAATTTGCATTAGCAGCATCAGAAAAAGATGAAGATTATGTTCGAGTAAAAACGTTTCTACCAAACGTAGATAAATATAAATTAACTGGTGATAGAAAAGGAAGAAAAATACCAGCTGGTATTGATGCAGTTGAATTAACAGTTTCTGTAGATCCTTTAAAATATGATGATGGTAATGCAATATCAGCTTCAGCTGTAAGAGCAGCTTTAAATGCAGATGCATACAGTAAATTCAAAGCAAGTTATCCTGGATATGATGAATCTATCATAAAAAATCTTTGGCAAATGCTTGGCGGAGCTCCAACATATGGTGATGTAATGGGTGTAAAAGAATGGTTCTTGCAAGAATTTGAAAACGATGCAAATGAAATAGCAGAACAAATGGGAGTTGGATATATGACTCCAAAAGGAGCTGTAGCACATCAAAAGAAAATTAAAAAACTTAGAAAATTTCTTGATAAAAAAAATGATCGTGGATTTACATATGATTTTGATGAATATCCAAAAACTGTATTTGGAACAAAATATTTAAACGAAGGTGGATTAGCTGGCCATATGTCACACCCATTTGATAAAAATAGATCACAATCATTAACATTTGCAGATTTCAAAGAAATGATTCAACGTGGATTACAAG
>Ga0209535_1002716_pt1 | contig 11495 bp, 13 predicted proteins | sample LinPmetageLP28_FD_184041 | JGI IMG/M metagenome (GOLD analysis project Ga0209535, IMG submission 184041) | Marine viral communities from the Pacific Ocean - LP-28 (SPAdes) (version 2) | ecosystem: Environmental > Aquatic > Marine > Oceanic | place: Pacific Ocean | collected 2009-08-22
CCGCCTGCTCCACCAGATAAAAGTCCTGCACCTTGTAAGTTTTCACTTATTTGCACATCAAAGTTTTGTAGTATTGCCCTTTGCCTATCTATACGTGACGGATGCATACGTACCTTTATTGGCCTATCTGTATTTTGTTTTATTTCATTTAGCGTATGCTCAACAAATCCTTCATAACTTCCGTGCTTTGCTATTAGTTTTACAAGACTACTATCACCTGGACGTTGTAACATTACCAAGACATAATCGCCTTTAGTACGCCAGTCTTTAACAATTAAGTTTTGATCTTCTTGAACTTGTTTCCATCTATCACTAGGACTATTTTCATTACAATAGTCGCCTTCATCTCTAAAATAACTTGTCCAACTATAACGATGATATGTTTTACCTGGCTTGCCTGGATCTGGGTCTGCCATGTTTTTTCTAAAGACTGCACTTTCTGTTACAATATAAGGCTTGCCGCTATCTCTCACATAGTTATATATGTGACCAAGTTTGCGTTCTTTCTTACTTCCTGATTGATTTGATTGTACAAGCACATCTGCATTTTGGATAGCATCTTTATCTGCATACGGAACAACCTTCCAAGTAGTAGGCAAAGGATGCCAACTCCATAATAATTCTTTAATTGCTACTACGTTCATTTTTAAAAAGTAATCCTGTACGTGCTAAAAATCTATGTTTCTTTTTAGTACCCATAGTTGAATGCCTACGCATTTCTTGTGTTGAGTCACTAAGGTATCTAAACCCACTTGCGGCCATTATGTGAATCCAATACTCTTGTGTATTTTCATTTACATGATGATGCCCGCCGTGTCCTACAGGGGCATATGTCATAATTAAAAACTTACACTTTTGCATTGCTGGTATGTAATTAGGAATATATTCTTCGTACACATGCTCAACAAACTCAACACTCCATGCTAAGTCATACGTTCCTCCAATAGGTGCAGGTCCATTTGTAAAATCGTGTATAATAAACTTATCATTATTATAACGTTCAAGGGTATAATCGCCATCAACTCCGTAAGCATCTACACCTAAACTGTTTGCAAGTTCGACCATTCCGCCCGGGCCGCAACCTACATCTAACATTGATGTTACATTTAATTTGTCTATTGCCCAGCGAAGTGTTCCTTCATCAGTATGTGTTTTGCCTTGGTGTCCGCCTAGGTGAGGTTCAAGTTCCATTCAGTTCTCGTTGTTCTCTTGCTTTTGCTAAAGCAAATCTTTTTAAGAATTTTTGTTGTAAACGTTCTTTACTTTTGCCTTTTGTATGTACCATATGACTATTAATCCCACTATTATTAAAAGGACTTTTTCCGTCTTTTGGTGCTGGATTTAAATTATGGAAAGGTGTTTGATCTTCAAAACCTAATCGTAGTTGAAAGAATACCCAACTATCATGTGTTTCTCTTAGATGTTCTAATCCATTTAAGTATTCGTTTTCAAACTTTGTAAGAAAATCTTTTGCAAATTGTGTATTAAGATTGTAACCCATTAGTCCACATTCATCATATTCTGATGGTCTACCCAAGTAACTAATTGCTTTGTCGTCTGGTAATAATTTATCTAGCCATGCATAATCAATTATATCATGCATAAGCACATCAGCATCTAGCCAAAATAATTTACCATTATCGTGATATTTTGCTTCTTCAAAAATAGCAAAAGTTTTGTGTGCAAACTTAATGCCTTGCCACTTAAATGCTTTTTTATTACCTTCTAGTTTACGTCCGATTTGTCCATTGTAATGAGGATCGTCTTTATGTTTGGCAATAAATTCTACTAAAGGTTTAGAGTCGTATAATGGCTTTAGACTTACACGTGGCTCTGGAAAAATACCAATATCAATATCTTCTTCACTATAAATTACAATGTTTACATCTTCTGGTAAACATTCTACCCAACTATTAATATTAATTTTGGAAGTACTATTCCAATATGCCTTGTTTAGGCTAGTTACAAATGTATACATTAAACGGATGCATCCTCCATGCCAGCAACTCTTAACTTTACAATATTAGTTATCTGCCATTGCTTCTGGTCAAGGCCTTTTAAGACTCCTAACCATTTGTTACGCATGAGGGCGAATTCGTTTATAATTTTTTCATAGTCAACAACGTCTGCTTCGCCGTCAACATATTTTTCAACGTCTCTACTTGACAAAGCACGTTGATAATTTTCTAAATACTTTTTGAAATACGAACTACGCAACCTACGTAGTTCGATATTCAAATAATTTAAGATGGCTTCGATTTCTTGAAGTTGGTTAAATCGATGTTCGACTAAACCAGGCATAGCACTAGAAGCACGTTCAACATTACCAGTAAGTTTAACTTCGCGTTTTGCATCTTCTAACTCTGTTTCAAAGTATGCAACTGCATCTGGTATTCTGCTTATGTTTCTAGATACTTCACTATACCACATTATTCTTCCCAATCAAATCCATCTTCTTCATCAAATACTTCATCTTCATCATCTAAGTAATATTTTATTGCATCATCAAGTATACTACAGGATCCCATAGATTCCATAAAAATATGATCATCTGTTCCCATATCTGCTAACAAATCGACATAGCGTTCTGCCGCGGTTTCAATGTGTTTTTTATCTAAATATTCTTTAAATAGTGTCCAAGTTTCTTGTATTTGATCTTCATTCATGTGTAGATAATTCCTCAATTTGATTGTTAGACAATGATTCTTCGACATCATCTTCTTCGGTATTTACCACAGGAGCAATTTTTTGCTCGTATTCCGACATAATCAAATCAAGTTTTTCACCTATCCATTGTTTACGATAGTCAAGATGTTCTTCTCCATTTAGATCAATGTACTTGAGTCGATTACCTTGTTTTTCTAACAAGCCTTTCTTCTCAAATAATTCAACAAGACCACTGTAAGGATTCATACCTGTTTCGTATGGAATCTTAACCTGTACGCCTTCGAAAGGTTTTGCATAACGTGTTTTCATTACTTTACAACCTGCTCTAATACCACGTACTTCACTAATCTTATTACCTGCTTCATCTTCTTTAAGTTTCATCTTTTTCATTGCAACAACAATACTTGATGCATAGATAAAGCCTTGTCCACCACTGATCTTGTCATCAGGATCAAACATATCCTGTGATGCATAAGTATGGTTAGTACATACTAGTCCTACGTTGTGTGATCCAATCATATTAACTGTGTTACGAACAAGTGAGGTAAGTGCCTTAGGCTTTCTACCCATATCACCTTTCATATCACCTTTGTTAAACTGATCAACATCTGTTGGTGTTAGTAACATACCTAATGAGTCAACTACAAACAATACTTTAGGACGGTCTTCTTCGTTCATTGCTTTATAGTCTGCCATAAACGTACTAATAGTTTTTGCTACATCGTCAATCATTGACATGTTTAATTTGAGAAGTTTATCTTCTCCTGTATCAACGTCTAATGCTTTTAGCCATGTTTCATCAAGTGCATTCTCTGAGTCAATTAAAACTACAAAGATACCTTGGTCTTGTGCGTGTTTTACAATGTTACCTGCACAGAAATAACTTTTACCTGCGCCTGATTCTCCTGCAAACACTGTTACCTTACCTAATGGAACGCCTCTGTTAAAGTCGCCACTTACTAGATAGTTTAGTGCATATGAGCCTGTTGAGATCCAATCTGTAGGATCATTAAAGCCTGTACTCATGCCTGAGATACTTTTAGTTAAGTCTTTACGGAACTTACTAACGTCAAATGATTTAGCCATAGTTTCTCCTTGTTAAGCCAAAGTGTAGGGGATTACTCCCCTACATTATTTTGATTATTGATTTTGTCTCGAACGAATCATTGCTAAAATGTCGCTTGCATTACCTTCCGCAGGTGCAGTTGCAGTTGCCGCCGGTGCTGTCTCTGCTACTGGAGCAGGTGCCGCTTCTGGCGTTGGTGCAGTTGCCGCTGGAGCACTTTGACTCACAGCCGTTGCATTAGGACTAGGTGCTACGTTCGGATCACCAGTACGTGCTTGCATACCTGATGGTCTAAAGTATGAACTCCAACGATCTGCATCGTATGGTTGTCCATCAACAGATGCTTCAAACATCTCTTGCATTACCTTAACACCAGTTTCGTCTGGTTTCTTAGGAAGAAAATCACCTAAAGTCCATAAACCGTTTGTATTTACAGCATTCATTTCTGCATCACCAAGTGGACGCTCTCTACGAGCCCAGTTTGATGTTGAGTAATCTGCATACCCACCTTTTGATGTTTTATTAAGACGGAAGTCTACACCAGCAGTATAATCTGTTGGCATTTCTTCCATGTCCGGATCCATAAGCGCCTGCTTGATAATCTGGAAAATCTGCGGACCAATAATAAAACGTCTAATTGGATTCTCTGGAGTAGTATCTTCTCCAATTGGATTTTCTACTACGAAGCCTTGGAATACGTATGAACGCTTTTTCCAATACTTACGACCCATGTCTTCAAGACTAGGATCTTTAAACCAACCACGTACTTCGTTAAGGATGTTACACGAGTCACCATACATTTCCATACATGGTACTTGTACTTGTACAGGCTTACTACCTGCTTCACCTTTAACACTTGGAAAAGGTAATTTGATCATAAGTCTTTCTGTCCAGAAAAACGTATTATCTGCATTACCATCTGGAAGGAAACGTAGAGTTGCACTCTCGCCTTCTTTCATATTCCAAAATGGGTAAATTGCGTTGTCGCCGCCGCCGCTTTGTGAACCACCTGTGCGTGATTCTTGTTCTTTCAGTTTTGCTCTGATTTCTGCTAATGATGCCATAATATATGCCTCCTGTTTTTTTGCCTTATAGCCTTTGTGCCTTAGTTTGTTAGTAGCACAGTTATTATTATATACTAAACTGCTAACAATGTCAAGTCTTTTTTAAAGAAAAACTTAAAAAACTTATAACAGGACTATTACAGTCCTGCTAATCTGTAAAGATCGCTTTGACTTACGTCTAATTTCGTGTTCGAAGCAGGTCTTTCGCTCTCGCCTATGCCTGCCGCTCTTTTCATTGCTTCAATATCTGCTGTTACAGCCATTGTAATTTTTTGTGGCTCATGCTCATTTTCCATCTCTTGCACTGCTGGACCTTGCATTACTGATTCATACTTATTAAGTATTTTTTCAATAAATTGCTTTGCTGGCTCAATATACTGCTCGCCATAGTCTTTTTCAACCATAGTTAGTACTGCTGTTTCGCCTTTTGGAAATGATCCTTCTTCTCTATCAAACAATGATAAAATCTTTTCTGGCAACGGAATGTTTTGGTCTTTTTCAAGTGTAATATCATCTTCATCACCATCTGGATGATCTATTTTATCACCTTTTTTCTTACCGTCCATTTTTGCTTTACGTACTGCGTGTGCGTATGCATTGCCTTCATCTGTTTCGTCTTCGTCGCCATCTTCTTTATCATCGATTGCTTTTTTCATTGGCTCTTCTTTATCGCCATCGCCATCCATATCTAAAAAGTCTGGTTTTGATTTTTCACTAAACTGGCCCATCATTTCATCAAAGCCTGCTTCAATATCTTCAGTTGAAGGAATTGCATCTTCATTTTTTGTAGTTTTATCGTTATAGCGTTTGTCGCCTGCTTTCATTCTTTTGTATGCAGGAGTATTCATTTTCTTATCTGCGTCAGTAACATCCATTTTATCTGTCCCGTTATCTTGTTTGTCGTCATCTGCTTCACCTAAAATATCTTCAGGTCCTAGTTCTTTAATTGCATTCGCTTCACTTACTAATTTATAAATGTATGGGAACACACCTTTTAGTTCTTCATTGAACTGTTTAATTGTAAGTTGTGTAGTCCAATCAGTTGCTACATCTTCTGGCACTTCTTCAAGTACAACACTTGTAAAGTTTGATGTTGCTTCTGTATAGTGTGCTTTATTTTGAAGTTTTGCTACTGTACTCTTAACTGTTTCGATACGCTCGTTAACAACATCCATATATCCTGCAAGACCTTCAGCCATGACACTGCTTCTTGACATATATGTTTTGAACTTACGTAGTTTATTCATTTCTTCTGATAGCCCGACAATGTGTTTACCAAAGTCGTCGTACATATTGCCGCCTTCTGCTACGTGACGGGCCATTGCTCTTGCACCGTTCAAATGTTTAAATGGATATTTAAAACGTTCGCCGTTTGTGCTTTCAATGTAAATGCTTCCGATCTTCTGTGATCTTCCGCCGGGTAATTCTTGGTTAATGCTTTCGCTGTGCTTAACACAAATTCTTGCATCTGCTATATTCTGGTAACTAGTCTTACTAGTTCCGTACATTGTTGATTCTGTCATGGTGTTCTCTCCGTTCTTATTAGATAAGAATTTGTAATCTCTCTTTTCTAAATTTGACTTTTGTATGTCTCTTACTTCAAAATTTAACATTCTTTTCTTGGCAAATACTCTCATCTCTTTCAAAAAGTCATACCAGTCTTTTTTCATACTAGTATCGTTTTCATCAAATAGTGCTTCGCTATACATAACTACTACACTATCTTCATCTAAACTTACACTAACTTTACCACCTTGATCTCCGTACACAAAGTCGTAGAAGCGTGAATCACTAGGTACGTTAGTAACTATACCTTCTTGATTTCCGATTTGAATGTTTTTAAACCTACCTCTTAGTTTAGAAAACAGTTCTTCGCCAATTTTATTTAAGTCTTTCATGTTAATATTTATCAATAATTGTTACTAACGAAGATTGGCATTGGCTCTACATAATCTCCGTGCTGGTCTGATTGATTAAAAGTATCATATATTCTAGGATCCCAATCCTTGAGTACATCCATCATTCTGAGTGCTAGTAGTGTTGCACTAATTAAATCGTCGGTTTGCCCTAGTTTTGCATTATAACTTGAGCCTGTTGCTACAAAGTTTTTAAGTTCTGATATAAAAGGTTTGCTATGTACAACCATTTTATCGTTCTCAACCATAGTCTTTAATCGACTACATGCTGTTACTTTGCTACTGTGTGTAGTATTAAATCCTTTACGGAACTTACGTACATGACCTTTTCTAATAGGTTCACTTACAAATAGTCCGGGTATATTCTCTTCACCAAAGTCGTTAATAACAATAAGTGCGGCTTCGCCTAATCCGTTGTTTTCTACACTCCAATAGATTGTGCTTGGATCACCAGTTTCTTGTTCAATGTGCTTACATATATCTGTCATTATTCTAATTTGTGCTGGTATTGCTGTAGTGTTGTGTTGCCATTCTGCTACTTGTTCATAACTAGGTAATTCAAATACTTGGATAGCCGCATTGTCTCCACCTGTACCCATACTAGGATCAAGTGCAACTGCGTATGTAAATTCACTAGTTGGTTTTTTATACCAACGTGTTTGCCCCATATTAATAATAGGATTGTTACCTTCTAGTGCGGCTAATTTAATTGAGTTAATTAATGTTTCGTCATATACTAAAAATTCACAATCGTACTCACGTTTGAATCTTTCTTCACCAATGCGTCCTAGTTCTTCGTCTTTCCATTTGTCATCTCTGTCAGGATGCTCTTGCCAGTAACTACGGAAACTATGAAAGCCGTTTCTTCCTAGTTCCTGTTCATTACCATGTTCGTCAAATTTATCTTCTGCTTGTTTCCAAATAGTAGCAAACGTATCTTCATCTGAGTTAGGTGTTGATGTAAGAATAGCACGACCACCTGTTGCTAGTGTAGGTGATATTGATGTCCAAAAGTCTGTGGCAACGTTGGGCATAACAAATGCAAACTCGTCACAGTATAGTAATGAAATACTCATACCACGTCCTGTATTTCCTGTTGTAGTAGCACTAACAATACGTGAGCCATTTTCAAATTCTATTGAGCCTTTGTTATAGTTTGTAACACCTGCTCTAATATGATCAGCACACATTTCATATCCGTATCTAATACGTTGCATAATCTCTTGGGCACCTGTATATTTGTGTGCCGCAATAAGAATAGTTTGATCAGGAACAAACATAGCAAACCACAATAAGTATATTGCCGCACAGGTAGTTTTACCTGTTTGTCTAGGCAACATATTAATGTTAAATCTATAATCGTGATAACTTTGAAGCAACCTTGTTTGATATTCGTACGGATCAAACAATAGTTTACCTCTTACAGGATGCTGTATGTATGCAAAATTACGTGCAAAATAGTCGTACCCAAATTTTGGGTCACTACATTTAAGTAATGCTTCTACTTGCTCGTTTGTAAATGTTTCTCGTTTATTGGCTTTTTTAATTAAAACGCCGTCAAGTGATTTGCTCATATCAATATTTACCGAAAAAAATAGGGCCATGTGGCCCTATTGGATAGTTCTGGGGGTATTAGTGGCTACCGCAACTTGATGCGTATAGTTTTTCGAATTGGCCTTTACTACAACCATACTTTTCTGCTACTTTGCTGTACATTTCGTGTTTAGCACAACCGCTTGCATTAAGTTTCATCATTTCTTTTTTGCAACCCATTTCGTCAAACTTTGCTGAGCCGTCACCTTTTGCACCTGCTTTTTCATATGAGCCTTCATCAACTTCTTCATCTGCTGACTTTTTGCCTTTGTTTTTCTTTTCCATATGCTTTTTTAAGCCTGCTGGCATTTCACCTTCTTCAACTTCTTCGTCTGATGATTCAGTTACTTCGTCTACATCATTCATTTTAGCCATAAGTGCATCACGTAATGCTGATTGTAGTTCTTCTACAGCCATTGCATTATCGCCATCTTGTGCGGCCGCATATGCTTGTTTCTCACGGTTAATACCACCTGATAAATCTCTAGTCATATACTGATGGTCTTTATAATCTTCTTCTGGTGAGTTGTCATAGCCTGCTTCTTCTACGTCATCTTCCATGCCGCCCATGCCCATAATAGCATCTTTATCGTTGTCATCACCTTTGCCCATATCTGGCATGTCTGGTGGTCCATCCATTCCGCCCATATCAGCGCCAGGTGGTGGTGCCATTTTAACTAGGTCACGCATTTTACCCATGTCTGGTGGTCCCATTGGTGGCATCATATCAGGCTTCATTTCGCCTGCATCTGGTGCTCCGCCGTCACGCATAATTTGTACTAGACGTGCAACATCATCTGCTGTTTCGCCTGACATGTTAATGCTCATTGAAGCCGCTTCATTAATTTGCTTAACTTCTTTTGGTGTTGGATCCATAGAATCTAAAGTGTTCTCTAGGTCCGTTAATTTTTGTAATAAATCTTTCATATTAGCCTCCTACAACTGCTTTAGTGTTTTCTGATGAATCAATGTCAGCACTTTCGCCTTTTGGCGCGGCTTCCATTGGATCTGTATTACGTTCTTTACGTGCTACTTCTAACTCTTTAAGTAAGTTCATTACTCTGTTACCAGCAACATGATCTTGTGCTTTCGGATCTGCTTGTTCCATTTCTAAGGTATCAAGTTTTGATTCGTAAGGTTCGCCACTTTTTGGTGCTTGATATTCTTCTCTTGGATCATTAGCATTTCTTACAATTAAATGACTCTGTAAACAATGGCAACATTTTGCAATGTACTCTTGTAATACTTGTGGTGTAGTTGGATATCCAACTTCTGCTTCAAAGTATGTTACTTCCATGTTTTGTAATTGTGGAAAATCTAGTGGTCTTTCTTGTATTGGCGTCTTTTTACCATTTGACATTGATATAACATCAAACTTTTTAAGGCAAGTTTCAAGTGCTTCTTCAAACCCTTCTTCTCTTTCGCCGGCCACCCCAATTTTGAATTCATAAGTCTTTTTTGACTCTGTTAATATTTGTGTAAATGTTTTCATGACGGTTATCCTCTACTACTATTTATCTTTATCCATATCTTTTAATCTTGCTAATAGGCTGTTTCTATCGGTAACAATAGCACCGTGACCGTTAACTATACCAGCATCTTCAATGGGTGAATCTTTATCTTGCTTCTCTTTTTTCAGTTGTAAGTCTATCATTTTAAGTTTTTTGTCCATTTTTGCAACTTTTGCATCCAATGACGTTTTAAGCATTGATCCTGCTACTTCAAATACTCTACCGCTATATCTACTTTCCACGTTCATACCAAGATCCATTAGATCTTCATAACTTTGTAGTGCTTTGTCTGCAATTTCATTTAATTCACTATCTGCTTTTTCGCCTAATCCTTTTACACTAGGCAACGCACTAGCAATCTTATCAAACTCTGCTATATCACGCATAGTCTCTTTTTGCTCAGCAACTTCATATTTCTTTTGTTGCTTTTCTTGCTTAGATGCCTCATCGATTATTTTTTTCGAATCTGGTAAATCTAATAAATCTTGTAGTTTCTTTGTCATTATATACTCACATTAACTGCTACTATTATTTAGCAGAGTTAGGGTCTTGCTCCCATTTTTCTTTAGTGATGTGTATATACCATGCTCTAAATGGTTTACCAAACCCTTCGCCTGCTGGATTATACAAGTAAGGATGTAAGTACTGAGGATATCCTTTACCACTTCCTGCATTATTTGTTTTGATAAACACTTTATCTACATATTGAAATACGTCATCAAAGAAAAATTTCCAATCAAATAGTTCTCCTGGTTGTAAACACTCTCTATCAAAACATGTTCTACTAGCAATAAACAAATCATATTTGCCTGGAAAGTCCATATGCTTACCGTTGTCAATCCACAAGTGATGTCTTTTTAAATTTATTATATCACAGCATTGTTTGTATATTGGTCCTGTTTGTTCTTCATCAACATCAGTTGCTTCAACATGTATACCTTTTTGCATAAGCAAATATGGCAACATTCCTACACCAGTACCTACATCAACTGCTGTCTTTACATCCTTGAGCATACCAAACTCTTCTGCTTTTTTAACCATGTATTCTTTTTCGGGATAGTGTATGTCCCATTGTCTAATATATTTTGCACCCCTTGCTTTTTTAGGATGACGGGTTGCTATATCAAACATTTTTGATTTGTATTCTGCTAAATTCATTATCTTCTCTTTCCGCTATGAAAAATATCTTTTTCAGTAACTATTCTAAAAAACATACCTTGTTGTTTACACCATGCTCTAGCGGCTTCCCATTTTGCTTGGTTTACAATCCAAGCCGCTTGATTATGTTTACTACGTCCTAGTTTTTCTTTTAGAGTTTGATTCTCAGGTTTAACTTCTACTATCTCAACTTTTCTACTTCCGCCTTTATTTGCATATGCAATAAAAAAGTCAGGCACATATATTGTATGTTTTCCAGTTAAAGGATTTCTATAAGGAATTTTTACTGCTTCACTAGCCCATGCTTGTATATAAGCATGTTCGTCACACATTTTCATAAAAGCAAATTCCCAACTACTTCTATAAGTAGGAGTTCTATTACCTATATACTTGTCTGGATTCTTTAGATTATATTTTCCCTGAGCAAAGCGTCCCATGGATCTATACCACTATATTACGTGATTCTTGTTTTGTAACAATGTCAGTTATTTTAAATCCTATTACACTAACTTTAGATCTA
>Ga0209535_1002717_pt1 | contig 11495 bp, 26 predicted proteins | sample LinPmetageLP28_FD_184041 | JGI IMG/M metagenome (GOLD analysis project Ga0209535, IMG submission 184041) | Marine viral communities from the Pacific Ocean - LP-28 (SPAdes) (version 2) | ecosystem: Environmental > Aquatic > Marine > Oceanic | place: Pacific Ocean | collected 2009-08-22
CAATATCAAGCGTCGCTTGCGCCACGCTGAATTTCGCGTGCTTTGCATGCAGCGGCGAGCGCTTCAGCCACTCTTTAACAAAGCTGCTCGATACCGCGTCATCCGCGTGATAGTCGGCGTTGCTCATGTCGAAATATGTGCCGGGTTTGATCAGCATGGATTTTGCTCCTTTTTTGCTTAATTAGATTTCGTAAACTTGCGTTTCTGATCTGCGTGCCAAAGCTCTGCAATTGGCAAAAGCTCGTCTTGCGTGCATGCCAGCGTCGGGCCACGCCCAAGGTCAACTTCAACAGCGCACACCAGAAATTGTTTGCGCGGCAACCAGCCCGCCAGCAACATCACGTCATCAGCATCCGTTGACGTAACCAACACCGCGCAATTTGCTTTGAAATGTTCAGCACTGCGAAAAAGCAACTGACCGCTTGGGTGAAATGTGGCTTTCACGTCTATGCTAATATCGCCCAGAAACATGTCAGTGCCGTCGTCAAAGCCCGGCTGGAAAAAATGCGGAATGTCCAAGCATTTTGCAACGGCCAGCTCGGCCTTTACTCCAAGCAGCTCCACGACATCCTCAGTGCGACTTTGGTCAACTTTCTGATTAACCATTCCGCTCATGCGAGAAAGCTGCCAGCGAAAATTAGCGGCCTGCCTACAGTCTGACATTTCGCTCGCACTCAACTTGATTTTTATAGCACGCTCAAACATCAACATCATCCAAATCAAGATCATCTAAATCGTCAGGGTTAGCCTCAACGACGCCAGCGCCGTTGCAGACGTGGCACTCCAGCCATTCGCAATCGAGATAGCTATTGCCGACTGTGTAGCCCTTGATAACTTCATACTCGGCGCGCATATCGCCGTTGCAGTGTGAGCATTCAACCGGGTTTCGAGATGTGTAGCCTTTAACCTTCTTTGTCATAGCGCCGCCAACTTGCGCTGGAATTTAACGTGTCTTATTTGCTGGCGCATTTTGTTAGCGTTTTTGCGAGCTTCGCTCAAACTTGTGGCTGGATAACCGCCAAGGCCCAGCTCGCGGCGCTTACCGTCTATACTGACCTTTAACACCCAACTTCCGCGCGCGGCGCTGCGCTTAAAAAGCCATAAGCCAGAACCATCGCAGTGCTTTCCAACGGGCTTTGTTTTTAAGTCTGCATTTGAAAATTTGTTAACCTTTGTCATAGCTTCCGCTCCATTTCAGAAATCTCAAGCGCAAGCATGCGCAGCTCGTTTGCCATTCCTTTGCTGATGTGTGCTGAGAATAGTGGTCGCCTGTTTTTGGCCTCATGTGCCATGTGAGGAATAAGCGCAAAGGTTTGCCCGTCAGAGGGGTGCGAGATTAGCTCAAAGGTCATATGTGCGACCTTGAATAGCTTGCGCTCAAACTTTGTCGGGGCAGGGTGACGCCCTTTTGATTTCATGGAATGCGCGCTCATAGCGCCACCCTCTCAGCCAATATCTCGCGCGCTAGGTAAAAATGCGTGTCGGCATCCATCGTGAGCAATGCGTCAGCGTAACTGTCATCTATGCTGGCTGGAGCAACAGCCACGCAAACATCTTTCAGCCGCATGACAACGCGCCACTCCCGGCGGTCATATTTGTACCAAAGCAGCGGCATTTTCCCGCACGCCTTCGCCGCCTTATCAACTTGCGCCCACCAAGCTTTATCATGGCTAACATTGACGCCAGCACGGCTTTTAACCTCGATGCAGAACGGAAAGTCAAAGTCGCCGTCAGCAATTAAGTCACCCCTGTCAGAGCGTCTGTACTGCTCTATATCGCGCATGAGCGTGACGCCCATTTCGTCAAAATACATGCGGGCAACTGCGCGCTCGTTTGCAGCCCCTTTATTGCGCGCGTTAACCATCTTTTTTACGCTCGTAATAAGCTTTCAGAATCATTTCGACTTTGCTGGCGAGACTGCGCCGCTCTAGCATTGCTTCTGCTTCAGCCATGTTCTTTAGCGCTTTGTTGATCCGCACGAACATGACAACTTGTTGATTTTGCATAAATTAACCTGTGCTTTGGTCGTTGTAAGAAGTTTATAAGGTTTGGTCTTGCTAAATCTGCTATCACTGTGCTAGGATTGTATCAATGAGGGAAAACAAAAAACTTTAGAGAGAGGAAAGAAAATGCAAGATTTTAATAATTATAACGACGCCCTGTCACATCACACCGAAAATGGTGGGTGGCTTTTGCAAACGGGTGACAATCACTTTACCGTCACAGATGATGAGGGATTAGTTAAGGATTTGCGCGGTGAGGATTTTGTCCACCATTGTGAGTCCTGTGGGTCATGGGATGAAACGCAAACTGGATTAATCCAAGCGCAACATCTCAACGATAAAGGCCAAGAGCATGTCAAAAACGAGCTAAAAGAGCTTGGACTTAACTGGGATGCAGACGCTACCATGACAGAAATTGAAACAAAGATGCACAATCTTGACGAGCTTTTATGTCCCGTCAATGACTCATTCTTTTATGAAATAAAAGGCTCTTTTAATGAAATCGAAATTACTAGCGAAATGGTTGAATTTGCGAGAGTAGATGAATGAAACACGCACCTTTCATATTTTCTGCACAGCCAGAAGATCAGAAACAACAACGCCGCTCAATCAAACTGCACATAGATTTTGACGAATCTAACACTGTGAGCAAGTGGCACACAGAGCCATTCCATGACGCAGCCTTAGAGTTTGATGACCGCAAACACCTTCAAGCCTGTTTAGCGCACTGTCGGGAAGCTGACAGTGCGCTGACACTATCTACGCTGAAAGGCTTTGGCGAGCGCAAGTGGTCATCATTGGCATACCTTGCCGCCGAGGCTGAAGAATATAAAACGCGCATAATAGTGGTGGATGATCCAAGCATATCGCGAACAAGCATTAGCTTTCTGGCGCAAGCCGCTGATGTCGCGCGCGGAAAGCTGGCCGCTCGCACGGCGCAAAGCCTCGCCAACATCAAGAAAAAGCTCGCGCGCGGCGAGGAACATGTCAGCAATTCGGGCAGGGTGGTGACAAGTCTTGGCGCAAATGACATCACAAAACGCGGTGAAATCGGCAACAAAGCCGCCAAAGTTAACGCCACGTCACGCGACGCAGAAGTGTGGCCGATCATTGACATGATGATGCAGCAAGGGCTTAATTATTCTGAAATGAGCCGCAAGCTAACATCTTTGGGCGTTCTTCCACCCAGTGAGCGCGCTGAATATAATCGGCAGACCAGCGGTATCTGGTACGCTTCAACAGTAAGGAATATTATTTTACGAAGGGCAAAAAAAGATGGACAACGTTAAAAATTTTTTCGCAGAGCGCGAACAAGCGGCGAGCGGCGAGCGGCGAGCGTTAGATGAGTGCATCACGAAATATAGTCAAGCAACAAATGATATTGAACAAATTGCGTTGCAAAGTTACAGCGCTAAATTGTGTCAACTTGAGGCTGACTTGCATTTTGACCGCGAAAACTGGAAAGTTGACGACGATCCAATCACGCAGCGTATGACATCCTATTTCCAAAGCTCACAGTATAAGAATGCGTTTGCGCGCCTGATGGGTCTGTCGCGGTATGTAAAGCAGCCTTACACTATATCATACATTGCAGAGCGCGTTGTCGTCAGTCGCACGACTGCGCATCAATTTGTCAAAGACTGCATGGCAGAGAGTTGGATAACAGGCATTCAAATGGCTGATAAAACAATGGGTTATTGGGCGTCTGACGTGCTTATGATCGGGCTTGAGGAGCATGCAAAATACACGTCAGATCAGGTCGAAACGAGTGGTGCGGCGCATGACGGCGCGCTCTACAGAATGGCACGGCAGCGTAAAGTTAGTTTATATTCCAATCAGTACAAAAGTGTTGCAGACTGATTCTAGGAGAGGGATATGAGACGCACCAGAAAGCCCATGTCGCCAGTAGTTGGCGCGCTAAGAGACGGTAGGATTGCATTCAAGCGGCGCATTGATGTGCCAATGACTGATCCGAAACATCTTGACGGCGCGATTAAACTAATGGGCGAAGCGGTCGATGCGCTACGTCGGATTAACTCTTCAAATAGTTTGCGTGATGTTGATAAAGTCATATACGCTCAAGAAGTGCTGCAAGGCTTGAACTGGGATTGTCAAAAGCTGACGCCCAAAGATCCAAGACCACGCGGCGCGGCGCAGTATGAGTATTTAGGCGACCGAGCGCATTCGGTGAACACAATCGGCCACGCAGAAGTGCAGGCCAAATACGATCAAGATCATCCTAATGCGCGACCAGAGCATTGGTTTAGAAAAAGGTAAATAACGTCTGGTCTTAATAACAAAGCAAGATGAGAGAGAAGTAATGAATTATCAACATGTTGAGGCAGGGCCTGTCAATCAAAGGCGCATAATAAGTAAAATGTTAGTGTGTCCAGAGCGCACAGACAATCAGTGTAACCTGTACAGGCAGCTTACACAGCTCACACAGTACAGAGAATTTGCTGAAGATTTGATAGGCGCAGTAAGCTTATTCGTAATCTTATTCGGCGGCATGTGGACGCTGCCAATCATCGTAGAGGTGCTGAAATGAAAATCAGCAGCTTTAAAATGAACCGTGTTAGCAAAAACTTGCACGATGAATATAAGCAAGATTTACAAGATCTTGCGAGCGACATTACAATTTGCGTTGCAAACATCCGCAAATGGGAAATGTACAAGCAGGCCAGCGCTCAGGCACTTCACGAAGCAATGGAGATACTTGATGTCAAATCTATGTCGTCAGATTTGCACCATTTTGCACTCACTGATAACGGGCTTGAAATCTCTCTGGACGAGAGGAAAATCAATTGAAGCATTCTCAAATCCAAGTCAGAGACAACGACGAAACGCGCATCGCTATGACAGCCGTTGCGCGTGTCGAAAATCTTAGAGCGCGTGAGTATTACGAGGACAGCATATCAATTTCTGACGTGCGTGAGTTGTACGGAGATGGCGTTGACGTGCCGCTGACGCCACGCGCTCGCCAAGTGCAAAAGCTAATTGTGGACGAGGGTATGAACTTTGCCCAGACTGCCCGCGAACTTGACTGCACGAAGCAGGCCATTGGCTACATTGCGCGCAAATACGGGCTGGTGCCAAAGAAGAAGAAAAAATGAAATATTTTACAATTTTGATCTTGGCCTACACATGTCAGCAAGAGCCGATACAATCCAAGATCGTTTTTACTAGCGCCAAAGACTGCTCCAAAGCAATGTCAGCCTTGTTGCCGCCCATGCGTGAATTGTATGGCGACACTGACGCTTATTGCAAAGCCACTGACGTTTTATCAAGCAGCATCAGGCCACGCGCACGGCCTACAAATTAAAGCACTCTGCCACTGATTCATCTTGCGCCTGCTTTGTGAAAGAAGCGGGCGTAATTTTTATCGTCTTGGTTACAATTTCCAAACCCCAACGCGCTAACAAAAGCTGCTTATCCAGCGCTACAAGCAACACAGCTCCATCATATTTTCGCATTCTGTGCAGCGCAAAGCTGTATTTTTTCATCGTGTGGTGCGCGCTGTGCAGAATAGGTCGGCTCGACGACTTTACTTGAACCTTGACGAAAACATCCGCTGGCGTTTTTGCCCACAAATCGTCACCCATTATGTCAACGTGGCTTGTGCGTATGCCATAGCTTTCCAAGACCGATTGAGCAAACAGCTCACCGATGCGGCCTTTCTCAATGTTGTTATTCACCCAACCAGATGTAGCGCCTGCTCAAGCGTTTCCTTATTGCGGCGCGTCCAGCCACGGCCAAAATGCTTAAACGTTTTTAAACGCTCGTAGAATTTCTGCCGCGTATCGTGGACGCTTTTGATAATTTCTTTTGGCTGTGCACTCATAATTTTTTGCAATGTCTTTGGCCCAATTGCGCCATCTTGCGCAGCACCTACAAATCGTTGGATTGCTTTGGCCGGGCGTTTACTGCCTGAGTTAACAGCCCAATCAAACGCGCACCAATCAACTCCCGCTGGCAGTTCGTCGCCGCGCACTTTATCCCAATAGTTAGCCTTGTAAATAGGCGCAACCATTTCCGGCGTCAGCGTTTTCATCTCGTCTACTGTGACGGCACGGCCAACCCACTGCTCGTAAGTTGCCAAAGTGACGCCAAGATTCGTTGCACCTCCAGGATCTTCTCTATGGTTAACAAAGCCGCCCTCATGTTTAAGCAACATGTCTAAGCATTTTTCAAAGTTGTCTTTCATTTTATGTCTCCATATCTCCAAACGAGATGCACTTGTATTCAATTATTTTAAGGGTTGGGTTAGCCTCTGCTATCGCTTGCAGCCCGTATTCGCGCGCAGCTCTTTCGCAGATGTCTTTCGTTTGAAATATCGGGCTGCCGGTCGTCATGCAGTTAGATGGGCTGCACAGTAAAAAGACAGCCGTCCAGATCATTTTTTCGCACCGAAAAACTTGCTGACTGATCGTATGCCTATGCTCGCGCTGACGATACCGCCAAGACTATATTGATACCAAGCAGGCATTGTCTCCAAGGCTGCAAAGCCGCGCTGGACAATATCGTTACCCCAGTCTCCACAAAACGCTAGAATTAATGGAATCGAAAAAAGTAAAGTAATCCATTCGTCTTTCCACGAGTTTTGGGTTGCGTTAATTGCCGCCAAATCCCAATCCATCTCCCCCGTTGCTTGCTTCAATTTGATTTGAGCGTTGGCCTTTTGGATGGCAACCTTGCCATCGAGGTAGCTGGTTGCAAGCCCGCCGACAGCGCTTATGATTTGTCCAATCATTTACTTCTCCTTAGTCCCAGAATTTCGTGTGAATGGGCGCAAATCGCGGCTGGCATTCGCATTCAGTTTTTTGCTGATACGCATACTGACGCCCAACCCAAATTTGGTTGCTTGAGTTTTCAATCGCTTTGGCAAATTCAACACAGCGGTATACGTCCAGAAAAAAGGCGTCAGCACCCATCGGCAAAGGCGTGCCGCTTTCGATTTGAGTGCAAATAAGTAGGAACGCCAATCGCATATCATTTTTCTGACCCAACCCAGACGGCGAATGCGCCTGTTAATGCCCCGGTAACTGTTGCTGTCAGCGCAGTTGCCTGCGTGCTTACAGTGTCTTGCGGCAGCGACATAAACCACTCAATCACGCGGATATACATGCATGTCATTACCAGCATCATTAGGCGCGGCATGATCTTCCATGCCAGTATTCTTTCCATCGCCTTCGTCATCAGATTTTTCCTTGGCTTCTCAATATTATGGCAATCGCCATACCAACCATGAGCGTAAGTAAAATGCCAGAGCCGCCCCAAATTAGCAGCGCCTCTGTTAGTTCAGCCTTGCGCAACGCTTCAGCTTCCTGCCGCTCTTTGCGCTCGCGGCGCACTCTGGCGCGAATTTCTTGCAACTCGGCCCAAGCTGAAAAGCCTCTGAGGTGTATGACTAGCTCGCGCAATTCATCCTCGGCATCTCTGGCGCGTTGCAATTGAACGAAAGTTTCCATCGCGTTTTCGTCGCCGTTACTAAAGGCGCTGTTTTTCTTCTTGTTGTGCTTGTTTCGTAAGTCGTCAACACCATCAAAAAACTCTCCGATTTGCCGCGTTACGTTAACTAGTTCCTGACCCGCGCTGACGGCGGCTTTAATTGCTGCCAGCGCGGTGAAAGGGTCCATTTTAGCCAGCCATGACTAGCTTGAGCAGAAGTGCAATAATGGCCGCCGAGCATGCTATCAGGATTGTCTCCAGGCGCTTGGTGCGATTGAACAGCTCGCGGAATTGTATGTCCATTTCCGTTTTCATGGCTATCACTTGCGCGCTGAGTTGATCTATTCTGTCATGTGCTGACGCCACTGTACGCTTGTCCATCACCATGTTCCTTGCCAATTTCGCAGGCCAGCAAACTCGCTGCTCATTAACTTCTTTTTGATAACTTCGCGAACGGCGTGCATGTCGGACCACTCCACGCCAGCTTCCTTCAGCCAGTTTGTCACCAGCGCGGCGTCCACGTTGCCGACGTGCTTATAGTCGCTGCCAAATGCGTTTGACGTCACGTCGCGGGCATATTGGGCATCGCCAAGCGCAATGCTCGCGTCATGCGTTTTCTTGATGATTATTTTATCATCTTCAAACCAATGCGTTTCACTAACCTTGCTCATTTTGGCGCTACCCCGCCGACCCAAGCCTCATTGATGTCAGTTGTGCCGGGGTTGTCTTTTTGATAGTGTCCAGCTTTTGTTCTGGCGCGCTTTGGCGCTGCTTTCGTGGCTGGCTTTTTAGCTGGCTTGATTTCGCTTTCCTGCACATCATCCAGCACCTCAAATGCGTCAGGCTGGCTTATGATGATACTTTCGTATTCTTCATCAGACAAAAGCACCTCGGCGTCACGCTCGATGCGGCCTTTGCTGGTAATAACCTTAATTCGTGTAACTTTTAGCAGCTTCATTTCTTCGCTTTCTTTGGCTTTTTAACCATTTTGGCGGCGGCTGCTTTAGCGGCCTTTTTGCCCTTTGCGGTGTAGGCGTATTTCTTCCCGGCGACGTTTGGCATTGCGTTTCTCCTTTGCTTTGGTCGTTGTAAGAAGGGCGAACAAATTAATGCCCGCCCTCGCTAATTTTAAGAAGTCGTGTTGTCAGCAATGATGCCGCTGGCTTTTTCATTCTTGCAGAGAAGAGTCAGCTCAGTCGTGATTTGTCTTGTTGTGTTATCGCCCGTCTTTGCAAGTGCTACGTTCTTTGTCGGACGCAAAGTTGCAACTGCCCACATGTCATCCTGCATGATGAACACGTCGCGTGAGCGGTTTTGACGTGATGGCTGGAATGCCACTTGACCCCAAGGTGTGATGTAAATCGAAAGTGAATTTACAACACGCTCGTCGCTAGCAACTACGTTTGCACGTTGGTTGTTATTTCCAGAAAATGCGAGGCTGGCATTCATTTGGAATGCCGACAAATAACAAGTGCCGGGTGTGCCACCTTCTTCCCAGATTGATTGCATTACGCCGTCAAATTTAGCCTGCGTGAAGGCAGTCGGTGCGCCCGAATCTGTGCGCGCATTGCTGCCAGTACCGTTTGGATTAGCTCCAGAAGAAGCTGACACAAAATTGACGTTTGTTACAAGCCAAGCTGGAGCGCCAGCAAGCTCACGCGCAGTTGTGGCATTGCCTGCTACTTTTGCGTTATTGTCAAAAAGCGCCTTTTCTATGTCCAGCTTTTGCTCTTTAGCAATCTTCAAAGTTTGGTATGCGATTTCACGCGCACGGCCAGCCTTGTCCAAACCTTCGTCTGTATCTGGAATGACCACAGCATTTTTAAAGATCTGTGTATTATTGCTTAAGCGAGTGGTCGCTGTTCTGGCTTCCGCTGTCGTGGCGTCACCCTCAATATGTGCGTTAGTTGTGCTTGAACGCAAAGCATCCGTTTGGTGTTCAACAAGCGTATTAGACGCCTTTACTTTAGCGCACTTTGTAAAAAACGGAGTTTCTTCTGGAGAAATCTGAGTGATAACGTCACTTAAATCTTCCCGGATTCCGACAGCATCGTAGCTGTCAAATGTGTTGCTTGGCTGTGCCATTTCTTAGCCCTTTCGAGACTTTAAGGTTGGATTAGCAAGTCAATCGCATCTTCAATGCGGCCTGACTTCTGCAAGCGCGTCTGCGCTTTATTGCGAGTTGCAGCGTTGGCAGTGGTTGCGCGTTTTTTAGCGCCCGCTTTGACGGGTTGAACGCTCTGACCTTTGGCCTTTGCTTTGGCGCGGTTTTTCACAATGTTTTGATATTTTCGCGCGTCGTTCAGCGCTCGCACCATGCGAGAGTCTGTGACGCCCTCAATTTCTTCTTGTGAATATCCGTATGTTTTGCCAGCATTGACCATGCTCCGTTTGATTAGGTCGCCCTTTTCAGGATCGCCAATCTCTGGGATGTGCTGCACCAATATTTGAGCTTGCTCGGCTAGATAGTTAGCATGAGCTTGTTGTTGCTCTTGCTGACGCTGCCCTTGAACTTGCTTATATTGCTGCACTTTCTGGTTATATGCCGCAACATCCTGTCTGTATTTTGCATCTGCTTCGACGTATCCGATAGGATCGTTTGCGTCGTAGACAGGCTGCACAGGCGGTTGCACGCCGTTGTTTTTGGCGCTTTCAAACATTTGCAAAAACTGTTGCTGCTGCTGCGCGAATTGCTGTCGTTGCTCTTGAAAAACTTTATCTTGTTGAGCAATTTCCTGCATTCGCTGGTTGATGTAACTTTGCCCGCTTGCAGATTGCTTTAGTTGATCCAGTGTCCAATTTTCATTCTTGCCGTTTACTTTTACGGTGAATGTGTTGGGTGTCTCAGTGTCGGCCTCTACCTCGTCAAATTCATCTGCGTCTAGTTCAAAATCTTCGTCGGACGCTTCGACGTCATCTTGGCTTTCAGTTTCAGCCTCAACGTCATCACTCTCAGCTTGCTGAGTTGGCTCTGGCGTATCCTCTAAAACTTCGCTTGGATTTTCATCACCAGCCTCTTGCTCTGGTGGTTGTATAAGCAGCTCGGCGGCTGCGTAAAGGTCAGTCGTGGAATCACTCACGGTGCTATCCTATTTACTATGATCTAGCATCACTTCATCGCCAATTGCGGCGTCAAGCTGTGCTTCAATCAAATTAAGCGCACGCATGATTGCATGTGCATCCTCGCGCCGCTCAATTTCGGCGGCGCTGCTCGTTGCAAACGTGATGAGTTGATTTTCTCTGACCTCGTTACAGAAGGTCATAAAGGCAGTGTCTTTTTTCAGACGCTTTGCCTCCTGTGACTGTATTCTTATAACTGTGGACATAAATCACCCGTGACGTTTACGGGTATTATAATACCTCAGTCACGGGTGCTTGGCCAAAAATGGCGTTACTGGCGCGGCTGCGCCATGCCTGCAATTGTGCGCAGTTTGTCTTGCTCTGCTTTGACGGTTGCGACGTCAACCGCAGCGCCATATTTTCCATAGGCGTTTGCGGCATCTACCATCAGATCTTGCGCCATTTGATCGCGCGCTAGATCGTCGGCGGCAGCGGCTTTTTGCGCATCAAGTTGCAATTTTGCCATGTCGCCTTGCATTTTAACTTGCGCCTTCATTTGTTCAGCTTGCAAGAATGCGGCGTTTGGATCTTGCTGCTGTTGCGCCATTGCGGCTTGCTGCTGTTGTTGCATTTGCAACATCTGCTGTTCAATTTCTGGAGACATCGGCGCAAAGTATCTGTCAGAATTTCTGACGCCAGATGCCGAAAGTAAATCTGCCAATGTGTTGCGTATGTTGGTTAGGCTGACAATGCCGTTTGACGCGCCATATTGCTGATAGATTGTTGTCTGGATCTGCAACGCCTGCTGAAGTGCAGCCGCCTTTTCATCTTTGCGGCCAGTGCCAAGGCCGACATTAATTTGCACGTCCATGCTTATGTCCCAGACTTTTGGATCAACTGGCACAAATTGGCCATTGAGCCGCATCATTTGCTCCTCGTCCATATTCTTATGGACAATGCGCAACATCAGCCCAAACAGATCGC
>Ga0209535_1002718_pt1 | contig 11494 bp, 11 predicted proteins | sample LinPmetageLP28_FD_184041 | JGI IMG/M metagenome (GOLD analysis project Ga0209535, IMG submission 184041) | Marine viral communities from the Pacific Ocean - LP-28 (SPAdes) (version 2) | ecosystem: Environmental > Aquatic > Marine > Oceanic | place: Pacific Ocean | collected 2009-08-22
CTCTAATAGGTGTGATGTCATAAATAGCACTGCCTGAATATAAATATAATTTTCTGTCTGTGCCTAAAGCAAGATATCTGGTTCCGTCTAAACCAATCCAGCTATGCGTATCACGGACCACGCCCACGACAGTTTTATTTGGATCTGGTAAATAAACCCAACCTTTCCATCTTTCAGGTTTTCCGTAGTGAAACCGTACAAGATTTGAGTCAACATACTTACGTTGATCCCCTGCTGAGTAAGCGGTATCTTGTTTATCAATGCCTGGTTGGAACTTTAAATCAACTAATTTCATGTTGGAGTATACTAAATTATTTATTCTTTTGTGGCAAGAATTGAGTGGCTACGTTGCCTTTGAATGAGTAATTACCCATGTGCGTCATGCCACTTATGATGTCAGCATAAATTTTACCACCTATTTTCTGCCATAAACGACAAAATGCATAATCTTCTGATAAATATCTTTTAGTTTCAGGTTCTATTATTGTGTCAAAAAATGCATAATTCCAATTAGATGTGTCATGATAATCAAATCTTTTGTCATGAGGGTCATTTAAATGTTGATCAGATGTAAATTTAAGATCAGGATATGCTAATGCCATTTTCTTAAATACATTTCTTTTTATTAACATAAAACCAGTTGCACCATCTAACACTTCTATAAACCCTTTTTTAGCTACAACATGCTTTGGATCTTTAACATTTAAATTATACATTAAAGAAGAAGCGTGTAATTCATCCTCACTAATGCTAGGGTTTTCTTTTACTTTAGTAATGGCTTTGGTCCAATTAATTTGTTTACGAGGATATACACCTGTTACGACATCCTCATCTAAATCTAACATACGAAACACTGACTCAGGATTAAAAGCTAAATCAGCATCAATAAATAAAAGATGAGTATAGTCTTTATTGTCCATAAATAACTGCACTAATGTATTACGAGCTCTTGTTACCAAAGACTCATTACCAATAGTTCCAAATTGTAATTCTGTTTTTTTCTGTGTAGCTAAAGCTGTAAGTTGTAAACAGCTTTTAAAATAATCTGCCGTAAGCATGTTACCATAACAAGGTGTGCCTATAAATATTTTAGGATTCACTGTAGCTCACTGTTAAATATTCTATTTTTTTTAACCATCCCTTTGGTATGGCTATTGCACCACCACCTGTAATATCATCTTTATCTTTACTATAAGATCTCATAATAACTATTCTTTCATCACCATTGTGAATCATCCACCCTACTTCTTGACACACGGCCAATGGAGCATTAATAACGTCTTTTATATCAAGCCATCCTGTTTCTGTATCACGAGCATCTAACCACGTAACACGAACCATAGGTACTTTATCAATATTCATTTCTATTTTTTTCGTATTTAACATTAAAATTTATAGCAACTGTTATTCTTTTATTATCTGTATTATTTTGACTTACCGAATGACGAACAGAGCCGTCGAAAAAAAGAACTGTGCCATCTTTGACTTTAACATGTTTGACATTATTAAAATTAGTTTTTGTTTCTTTCTTTTTTACTAAAACAAAATTGTTATCCGAGTGAAAAAAAAATTTAGCATCAGTATCTTCAACGTCAACAAAAAAAACAACAGATAAACACGAACCGTGTTCATGAGGTTGTGCGTAATTATTTTTAGTATACCAATTTATCCAACACTCATGAGCATATAGTTCAGGGACATCATAATTTTCATTTTCTATAAATGAATTTAAAAATGTTTTAATTTCGTTACACAAAAGGTTTAAAACTGGATATCTATCATGAGAATTCCACGCAGTTCTTTTAGCCATTACATTACATTCTTCTTCTGGCGTTGTAGAAAAATTATGAATTTGTTTGTTATCCTCAACTAAAACAATTTGTTTAATTTGTTTTTGCCATTCTTTAAAATTAGGTAATTGAAAACTAAATACTTCAGTTGTAAAAATAGGAAGTCTATTTATTTGTAGATGCATTAGTTATCTAAAGGCTGTGGTTCTTCTTTTTTAATCAAATGTAAGTTAAAAGATACCGATCTTCTTTCTTCATTTGGTGTTCTAAATGGATATACGCCGTGTGCTAACCAATTTGGAAACAAAAATATATCACCTACCTTTGGTGACTCTTGATGCTTATGTCCACTAAATGTAGCAGCTTGACCATTGAACCAACATATATCACCTACTGTTGGATAGTGATCTTCTTTTGCATACTCTGCTGGTAGACTTGGCGGCACTCGTAAATAACAAACACCTGATAGTTGACCCTCGTGTATATGAAAAGGATTAAAGTCTCCTGCATATTGGCTCACGGACCACATAGATTCAATAACCATTTTACCTACGTAATCAGGTGAAATAGTTTCGCTTGCTGGTGGTATAGAAATATAATTCTTAACCATCTCACCAATCAATTGAACCATTGGCATAAACTCTTCTGTGTTCATCCAGTCTTGAGGATAACGAACTTCTTGTTTAACGTTACCTGCTAAATTACCTGAATGATCAAACTCTTTAGATAATTTTTTATCCGTTAACATCTCTGTTGCTTTATCATCAAGCATTTTAGTAATGAAATCAGGCATTCTGCCTCTCATTATTGTAGGACCAAAAGGTCTAATAGTGTCAAACTGTAAGACTTGTTCTACTTGTTGTTTCTTTTTAACCATGCCTTTCCTTTCTTTGCATAAATATCTATTGTCATATAGCAATTATTTGCCTATAAATATACATTTAAATAGGCTTACAATCAAGGGCGGCCTCCTTGCGTTTTTCAATCACATAAATTGCACTAGGAGATTATGCTTAAAAAATTACGAAAAATGGTGGCGAAAGCGCTACCTGGAGATTCTGAAAAATATTTGGGTACTGTACTCGCATTAGCGACAGGTAATCCTTTATTTGCAGGAATTGGCGCCTTAGCAGATCCTGATGCAGGATTTGGAGAAATAGCTTCAGCAGCATTTTTAGCAAACGCAAGTCCTGGATTAAAGTTTGGTGGCTTTGATATGACAAAAGGTAATCAATTATTTGGTGACGGCACATTTGCGAAAGCCTTACAAGGTGGTAGTAAATACGGAAAGGGCGCAGGAGGTTTTGGTGAATTCTTCTTAGGTAAAAAAGGTGTTGGTGATGCTGCAGGGACACCGGGTTTATTTGGTGACAGTGGATCATTTGTACCTACAAAACAAGTTGAAGGCAAAGATGGAAAAATGATTGATAAGATAGACACTGCAAAATTATTAGGTGCATTAAGTGGAGCAGGTGCGGTTACAGGTGCAGCATTATCGCCGTTTGGAATATTTAATACACCTGAACAAAAAGATGAATTTGATGGTAAGTTTCCAGGTTCTGATTACGTAGCAACTCCATTTAATTTAACACCTGGTCAATTATTAGACTTACAATTAGGTGGTGGCATTGCTGGAGATTATTATAATATGCAGGGTAACTTAGTACAAAATGCAGCACAGGGTGGTTATATGCAAGAACCAACAAATGGATTAAAAGAAATTGAGAATACAATGAAAATGGCTCAAGGAGGCACAACAGAGTTCCCTCGTAAGACTGGCGAAATAAGTGGACCGGGTACAGGTACATCTGATAGTATTCCTGCTATGTTAAGTGATGGTGAATTTGTTATGACCGCCGATGCTGTAAAAGGTGCAGGCAATGGTGATAGAATGGCCGGTGCAAGAAAAATGTATCAGATGATGGATCAATTAGAAGGAAAAGTATAATGGCTACTCAAACAAGTTATCAATATCAACTACCACCAGAATATGTACAAGAACGTCAAAAAGATTTACTCTTAACATTATTCGGTTCACAAGGTCAGGAAAAACTTTTACCAGACGGAACACCTAATCCTGATTTTGTTCAAGGTTTAATTAATCAGCCACGTGATATACCCAAGCAAACTGTTGCAGGGTTCACGCAACCACAACAAGACGCTTTTGCATTAGCACAGCAAGGTATTGGAGCATTCCAACCTTTTGTTACACAGGCTGGACAAACAGCAGCAGGAGCAGGTCAAACAGCAAATTTAGCAGGCCAAACTTTAGCAGGAGCACAACAACAATTTGTTCCAACAACACAAAACATAGATCAGTTTAGAGATCCCTATCAACAATTTGTTACAAATGAAGCTTTAAAAGAAATTGATAAACAAGGAGCGATGGCTCAAACAAATCTTGCAAGTGCTGCACAAAAAGCAGGTGCTTTTGGAGGATCACGTTTTGGTGTACAAGAAGCAGAATTACAAAAAAATTTAGGTGACATAAAATCACGACGTATATTTGAAGATAAATCAAGAAATTATCAACAAGCTTTAGCAGGAGCTCAAGCTGCACAAGAAGCTCAACAACGTAGACAATTATCTGCAGGGCAACAATTAACAGGATTATCAGGTCAGTTAGGAAACCTTGCAAGAACGCAAGGTGGTATTGGTCAATTAGGTCAACAAATGTTTGGACAAGATTTAAGCACCTTACTTGGTGTTGGTGGTCAACAGCAACAATTACTACAAGCTGGCTTGGAAGCACAACGACAAAACCTTGCAGCTCAACAACAAGAACCTTTCCAACGTCTTTCCTATGGTACCGATATATTGGCTGGATTACCTTTTGGTGGTCAAACTATTTCACAAATGCCAGTAACACCGGCAAATCCATTCTTACAATTTGCAGGAGGTATTGGCTCACTCGGCACAGGAATTGGAAGTTTATTAGAGGGCTTTGGATCTCTTAATAAATAATGTCAGTATATAACAGAAAAATGTTTGATAACGCTCCAGAGCGTTTAAAGATTAACTCAAAGGGTACAGGTATCACATCTGGTTTAGTTCCAATGAAACCTATTGGAATGGATAATGGTGGAGATCCAACATATGAATCACTTTACGAAATTTATTCAAAAGCATTAGGTGATCAACCAAAAGGATTTTTTGCACAAAATGCAGGGCCATTATTACAATTTTTTGCTAATCTTGCGGAAGCAGGCGAAGGTGGTAAACCTTTAACAGGAGGTGAACAATCACCTTTTCTATCCACATTAACGGGAGTTGCAAAAGCAGCCCCAGCTCTTGCAAACATAAGACCTTATCAAGATCCAGCAGCAGCCTTAGCCGCAGAAAAGTTTGCAGAGTTTGAAATTGACAAGGCTTTAACTACAGCAAAAGCAGGACCTTCTGAAATTAAAAATTTAAAATCAGAAGAAGTAAACCTTGTAGCTGGCACTGTCATTGACGTATATGGTTCTGATGACCCTGTAACAATAGGAACGACTCCTGGTTATCCAGAAGGTAAGTATAGCACAGCGATTTATTCACTTGGTGGAGAAGATAAAAGATCAATAATTGGCGGTGTTGATGATACTTTTAATGTATCAGCACCTAATAAAGTATTTTATGAAAAAGGAGATAAGATTCCTGTATTTGGATCCGATGATCAATTTGAAGTTCAAGAGTCAGGTTTTTACGAAATAGTTACAGGTTCAAAAAATGGTGAAGAATACCTTGGATTAGTAGGACGTGCAGACGATCCAAACGCACTAAAAGATGTTAAGACTGAATTTAAAAATGGTAAAATAACTACAAGCTACTTCCAAAATGGTGAGTTTAAATCAGAAACAATTGATAGCGGAATAGACGATTACAAAAATGTTGCCACTGTAAATGTATTAGAAGATGGTGAAGTAGTAACCAAACATTACTTTAGAAAAAATGGTGTGTTAGAATTTACAGATTTAGGTAAAGCTGAACCAACTTCAAAAATGATTGACAAAGAAAAGTATGATAAAGCTGTAGGTACAATTCAAGAAGCTTGGAAAGCTTTTCAAGCTAAACAAGAAATTGAGTTACCTGATTTAAGCTCAGAACAATTAGATAGAATGTATGCAACAGTGGGTGATGACAATTGGACAAAAATTACAGATGAAGGTGTATTAGTTGATAAGATAAATGGTGTTTTCTTTAATCAAATTTTACCAGAATTTGGTGTAGATAAAAATGCAAAAGACAAAGGCAAAGGCACTGTGGTAACTGAGGGTACAGTTACAGAAGTACCAGACGGCACAGATGCAAACATAATTTCATATTATAATTTAAATATAAAAGATCCAAACTTTAGCAATCAGTATACGGATGCTGTAGAAAAATATAATGATTTACCAAGACCTGATAAAGAAGTAACAGACAAATTAATAAGTGGTGTTGATAATATAAAGACTCTAGCTGCTATGTTAAATGTTGCTGATGCTACAACACCTTTAGGAGAAGTAGGTTTATATCAAAGTCTAGCTAAAACATTTAATTTAGCTCCTTTTACAGACTCTGCAGATTTTGTTGAATTTATAACACTTAAAGAATTATTAGACTTACAAGCAACAGATCTTTTAATTAAGGGTGTGCCATCCAATATTGATTTAAGAAAAGTAGAAAATTTAACACCATCTGCAAGTGATAGTGAAACAACAGTTCTTAAAAAACTACAAATACTAAACGGGTTTTTCTCTAATGCTCTTCTTGAAAGAATTGCCTATAGTTCAGGTAAAGGAGAAATACTTCCTGATAATGTTTTAAATGAAATGCGTGTAATTTTTGGAAATGAAGCTATCAATGATGCTCTTGGAAATAAATGGACACCTGAAAGAACAAGTGATTTAAATAGTATGACAAGAGAAGAGTATATTAAAAAGTACGGTGATCCTTTTGAAAAAGCAAAATCATTCTTAGATCAAGATATAGAAAATTATATTCTTGATTCAAATTTAATAAAAAGTGAAGAAGGTGGTGTAGATTATACTGATGAAGAATACCAACAATTGTTAGAGGGTACTTTTGAAGGGAAAATTAAATAATGGCTACAAAAGATAATCAACCCATACCAAATATATCTATTGAATTTGGAATAGATAAAGAAACAAAACAAGATGACGTAATATCTTCAAAAGCAAAAGTAGGTGATTTTACTCCTGTCGCAAAACAAGAACTATTAAAAGATATAAAATATTTATCAAAAAACAAACCAGAAGTTTGGGAATCAATGAAACCCTTAATACTGGATATTGAAAAAAATAGACGGGCATTTAACAATACAGAAGAACCTGAGTTAAAAGACGATTATTTTAAAAAGAATATTTCTAATTACCAAACGTTACAATCTATGGTCGTAGCAAATGAAGGGTTATGGAACAAAACAAAAAACTTATGGGAAGAATCTAACGTTGGATTAAATAAAGGATTTACAGAGTTACTTGGTTTTCCAATGGATGCTAGTAACATGTTGATGTATTTTGGTGAACAAAAAGCAAGAGAAGCTTTAGCTGGTGCAGGTTTTGATGTTGAGACAGAAAATTATGAACCATATTTTTCATCTGACAATCCTATAATGGGCTCAAAAGCAATACAAAATTTTTACAATGATTTAGGAATAAGAACAGAGTATGACAAAAGTAGAGCAAGCACAGCTTTTGTAGGAAGAGTATCACAAGAGTTAGGTTTAACCTTACCTATAATTGCAGTTCCAGGTTTAAGTATGGCAAAAGGAGCAATCAATCCAGGAAAAGTAGTTGCTGGTGAAACAGCTTTAAGTTTAACATCAGGGATATTTGCAGCAACAGCGCAAGCATCAGGAGCAAGTCCAATGGGTGAAGCTTATGCATCTATGGCAGGATATTTAACACCACTAGCTATGTACAAAGTATTTCCAAAACAATCTATAAAGGATGCTGCTTCTGTTATATTTACTCCAAATAAAGCAGCAAGAAATTCTGCAACAACTATTTTAGCTAATGCACTTTTAAAAGATAATAAAATTACACAGGTTCAGTTTGAAGGAATTATAAATAAGTTAGCTGCTGGTGACTCTACGTTTTTTGGAAAGACATATCCTAAACAAGGAGAAGGTGCCTTTCCAGCATTATTAAATGATATTGTTGACTCTCCAGGAATGGAAGCTTTACAGAAAGTAATTTTAGCTGCGGAAGATGGTGGTGCTTTTTTTAATCAATTACAAGGTATAAAAACTCAACAAAATGCAATGTTAGAAATAGCATTTTTAAATAGGCTTGATGAAATTACTAAGAGCGGTAATGCAGCTAAATTAAGTATGACAGATATTACATCTGAATTTCCAGTCTTAAAAGATTATTACAAAATGAGATTAACATTAGCTGAAGACACAGCAGGGCAAATTATTTCAAAATTAGGAGATCAAGTAAACCCTGAACAAGCTACAATGATATTACAAAGAGAATTAAATGAAGCGTTGTTTGATGCACGTAACATGGAGAAAGTAGCTCACAGCAATTTAAAAGTGTTACCTACAAGTTCAGTAGATGAAATAAAAAGTGGCTTTCAATCAATTATAAACAATCAATTAAATGTTTCAGATGGAGCTAATATTCCAAGTGTAATTGCAAATGTTGCAGGTAAGACGCAAACTAAAACAGTAAAAAATAGATTTAGACCAGACGACACCATCGAAGAAACTATAAGTATAATGGATAACATTGATCCAAAAAATACAACGACTGAAATATTAAGTTTAAAAAATCATTTATACGATTTGAAAAATAAAGAAATAAGAAAAGGTGCAAATGCAAACGTAGATAAAATAAATGCGATTGAAGATGCAATTGGCGTGGTTGATAATTCAATAATCAATGGCTATCGGTCCACGGATCAATCATTACTTGATGTAAATAATGCTTTAGATTTTACTAATAATTTAAGAGTTAATTTTTATGATAACCCTGAAATTGGAGGAGTATTAGGTTACAATAATTTGTCAGGGGACATGGCAGCAGTAAATCAACAGAAAATTGAAAAGTTAATGAACAAACAAACTGTTAACACAGTTGAAGAAGTTTTAGACGGAACCTCTGAAGGAGTAAAACAAAAAATACTACAAGATCTAACAGGTTTAGCTGATGATAGTAATCAAATTACAAGTGCTACTTTAAATGCTTTTTTAAAAAAGAATAGTGCATTGTTAGATTCATATCCTGATTTGAAAAATCAAATTACAGATTTAAAAGAAGCAAATAAATTAATAAGTGATGTAAAGTCTAAGGGCGGAGACTTTGGAGTATCTTTAAATCAATTACAATCAAATAGAGCGAAACTTTTATTAGACACAGCAGTTGATCAGGGAGATTTAACTTTTAAAGGTATATTAGAAAATGCTTTCAAACAAAGCACTGATAAAAAAAATGCAACATTTGAAAGTTACTTAAATTTAGTTCAAGACGATGTAATCGCATTAACAGGATTACAAAATGAAGTCACAGATTTCATGATGAATACAATAAAAACAAAAAAAATAAAAGGTGGCACTATAGATGCAAAACCACAAGTAGTTATGGATCTATCTGAAACAAGTAAATTTATTGATGGTAATCAAGATGTATTATTAAAAATTTATGGTGAAGAAGGGCTTGCAACCATTAACGAAATGAATACCGTTTTATTTAATATTGAAAAGGTAATTAACAACCCAGGTCAGTATGCAGGGTTAATAGATAATTTAAAAGGTAATAATTTATTTGTATCATCAATAGGTCGAATCGCAGGTTCTAACATTGCAGGCATGACCGGAGGCCCAGCTCTTGTCTTTGCAAGTATTGGTGGAAGATTAGCAAACAATTTTATATCAGGAAAGTCTGTTGGAGAAACAATGTTAATTTTACAAAAAGCATTTACTGATCCACAGTTTGCAGCTGAACTTTTACAACCTGTTAATAAAATACTAATGAAAGAAAAAGAACAATTAATAAATGGATATCTCTCTAGTGTAACTGATTTAGTAAAAGTACCAGCACCTGTAAGAGCCTCAGAAATAGCTTTACCAGAAGAACAATCAGCACCAATAAATGTTGAAAAACCTGCAGAGGTTGAAGGATCAAGTATTAATAACACAAATATAATTATGCCAAATATTCCTAATCAAAATCCAAACGTAAATCCAAATATAATGGCTGCAGGTCAAAGTGTATTTGGTCAGGATGATCCTGTGTTTAGTGGTATCATGGATACAAATGTAGGAAAGCAGAGGGTAGCTTAATGCCAATTTCATTTAAAACAACTTATGATGAGGATGGAAATCCACAAAGAGTAAATATTTCGGGAAGATCATTTGAGTCTGGTAAGACTTACGAACCAAATCCAAATGATACTTCAAGAGTAATTGATACAGAGACAGGGGCAGATGTTCCAACAAATGAAGAACGAAGACAACAATTTTCAAGTGTTTTAGACTATTTACAAGACGCTGATATATCAAATGTTACACCTGACAATATTACTCAATTAAAAGATGAGCTTAAAGGGTTTCCTATTACAACAACTGATCCAAATGAACAAAGAAATGCTTTTCAACTTTTTGTAAATTCAATGTTAGGAAATAACAGAGGAGCAAAACCTATTGATACGAGAAATTTTACAGGTTTATTTGACGGAGCAGATAATTTTTTTGATTTAAGAAGAACAGGTCCAGAAACATTTATTAATCCAGATGTAGATCCAAGCATTACCAGAGATATATTTAGCCTTATAACAGGCGCAGATAATCCACGTGTTTTTAATTTAAACGACATACCTAAAGGCGGCGGTATCGCAAGCATTGATTACGGACAAGAGGGAAAAGATAAAGCGGCTGAATTAGGAATAAAAGATTATGGAGCAATATTAGAAGGTCTTATAAAAGCTGGAAGTCCACTAAAATATTTAGACTTTGTTTTAAATCCAGCTAAAGACGCTTTAGAAGCAGGTGGAGATATGACGGGCAACCTTCTCGAAAAAGCAACTACACCAATTGATTATGCAGCTGAACTTTTAGAAAAAATGAGAACTGGACTAGTAGAATAAATAATGGAAAAAGATTTTAATTTACGTAATGTTGTTTGGTTCTCCATGATACTTGTATCTGCAGGTATAGTATACGGGATGCTTACTCAACGTGTCACGGCCCTCGAAACAAAACAAATAATGATGGAAAATGCAATTTTAGAAACTATACCTGAAATTAAAGAAAGATTAATTAGGTTAGAAACTAAAATAGAAATTCTAATCGATGAACAAAAAGCAGATTAAGGGCGTACTTAACGAACATTTAGTAATTTGTGATTTACTTAGAAAGGGGTTTTGGGTTTTTTCACCACATCATAGACAGTGCCCTGTAGACTTAATAGCCATATCAGCAAAAGGAGTAATAAAATTATTTGATGTCAAAACAAAATCAATACGAAAATCAGGTAGACAAAAAAATGATTATATAAGAAGAACGCTTTCCATCTTTCAAAAAAAATTAAAAGTACAATTAGTATATGTAGATAATGAAGGTAAAATTATTTATCGTTAAATTAACCACTCTTTAAAATCTTCACCCAATACTTTTGTTGCAATATTAATTTTATTACGAAGTGATTTAATAATTTTTTCATCAACAGTTTTCTCTGCAATAAAATCAATGTACGTAACCTTTTCTTTCTGTCCAA
>Ga0209535_1002720_pt1 | contig 11482 bp, 14 predicted proteins | sample LinPmetageLP28_FD_184041 | JGI IMG/M metagenome (GOLD analysis project Ga0209535, IMG submission 184041) | Marine viral communities from the Pacific Ocean - LP-28 (SPAdes) (version 2) | ecosystem: Environmental > Aquatic > Marine > Oceanic | place: Pacific Ocean | collected 2009-08-22
CTTAAATCTAATTGTACAATAGTGTTTCCTGCTTGACTAATAAAGTCAGGTATAATTCTACTAACTCTCATAATATTTTCACCATCTCCTCTAAGATCAGCCATGTTAGTGGCCGCACCTCTTATAACTTTTTGTGTGATGTCATAATCACCAGAAGTAATATCCGCTGGAATAGCTGTAGTAACACCAAGTCTTATTTGATTAAGTCCGGTTTCGTGTTCATAATAATATGTAACTCCGTCTGTGTTTCCTGTTACATCAAAAGAACTATCTGTTCCTGCATCATATTGTGTTGCGTGTGGTAATCCAAAAACAGCAGAATCTTGCCACGTAGTTCTAATAAATAAACTACTTGCATTAACAAACCATATAGGTCGTTTAGATGTTGAATCTAAATAACTATAAGTAACTGATTGTGTATTTACATTAGAGTTAGCTTCTGGATAAAACCATGTAATTTCACCAAACAAATTATTAATACCACAATAAACAAATTGATTAGATGTTGTATTTAAATTATCATAAACATAATCTTCTACCAAACAGTCCATAGATTCTAGTTTACCAGTATATCTAAAAAAACCATTATCAGACATCCAGTACGCAGCACCATCAACTTCTACGGCAGCATTCATTCCTATTAATCCACAGTTTGTACCAACCTGTTCATAAGCAAATGTAAACGGAGTTCCAACAAATCTCATAGTAAACAATGATGTATCTGACCAAATGTATATGGCGTTTCTACCAAGTTCAACTCCCATGATCCGTGATCCGTCGGCCAGTCTTTGTGTACCGGCACTATTTTCAGCTGTAGGTGTATAAGTGTTTATATCTTCTTGAGAAGAAAATCTTATAAACATATCATCTTGAGATGTCTTATCACCAATAATTGTTTCTGTTCCAAAAAACACTAAGTGACGATCAGGGGTAGATACTAACATATCACGTGACGCTGTTGGTGCACCAGATATAATAGTAGCTCTTGTACCTGTAGCGTTAGCTGCATCAGAATTCCATTCAAAACATTCTCCATTAAATATTAAAGCAATTAATGTACTACCTAAATTGTCCAAGGCCCATAGACCGGGTTCAGCTACAGTATCCGTGTCAGCTGATGATTGACCCCAACCAGAAAAATCACTATAGTTTGTAACTGTAGCTCCTGTGTTATGAGAAGCATTTGCTGTCCCCCTAACGTTTCTAGTTATTCCTGTTAAAGTATTTGTTGCTGTATTTACTCCTGTGTAAGAAATTTCTTCTGTACCTACTTGTATAAAATTAGTTCCGGTTGTTGGAAAATTTAATACAGATGTTAAAACAATACTAGTTCCAGTTCCACCCGTTCCCGCTGAGTTAGCGGATAGTGCTCCGTTTAAAGTTGTTGTCTGAGGAGCTGTTGATGTTCCACCAAATTGTGATATACCCCATCCAAAAACACCAACCTGTTCAGCTGGACCAACATGATAGTATTGAAAAAAAGTAATACCGCCTGATGTTGTTGCACCGGATCCCGTTTCATTAGAAGGCATTGTAATAGTAATTTGTGTTGAACTTACAACAGAAGTTACCATAAATTTTTTATCAGCAAAATCTGTAGCATTAAAATTAGAATTAGTAATTGCACTAAATGTAGACGCCTCACCAAATAAAATAATATCCCCAGCTTCAAAAGTATGTGCACCACCAAATGTAAGTGTTATGGTCGATGATCCGTTAGTCGTGCTAAATGCACTAGTGATAGCTGTACCTGTTGGATTAACTAAAGGGTGTATGTCGTAGAAAACTTCTCCTGAATATGCATATAAAATTCTATTGGTTCCAATAATAGCATATTTAATACCTTGTTTATTAACCATGTGGTGCAATCCCCTAGCTGCACCAGTAAGTTTACTATCACCTAGTTGGTTCCAACCCCCTATTTTTTCTGGTGTACCATACCTAAAACGTACATTAGTACCACCGGTCCATTGCGACTCGGCTCCTGTAGATGTAACTTGTTTATTGAATCCTGGTAAAAATCCTAGTTTCTGTAACATGTGTAAGCCCTTAACATATTTTTTATAATTTGAGTAGAGGGCAGTTTACTTGACTTTTAAACGTTTATCAATATATTTGATAATTATGAAAGATGTAAAAGACGAGATAATTAAAGACTTAAAAGAAAAACTGGAGATGGAAAGAACAGTTAAACTGTCAGAAGTTGATACTAATGCAGATTATAAAAAACATATAATAAATTTAGAAATTAGAATAGAAGCGTTAGGAAAATTAAACAATACTTTTGTAGACAAAATTACAGAGCTAAAAAATATAATAGCTAAGTTAACTAAATAAAATTAAAATACCCTGTAATTAAATATCTAGTTTTCTTTTGAGGACAAGCTTGACCTCTATGAGTGTGGGTAAAATAAGCGGGAAATAAAACAGCTTTTCCAATGTCAGACTCTACATATTCTCCATTCATAAATTGAGTGCCACAATTATGATCACTTAAATATAATTGAAAAGCAAGCACTCTGCTTGGATATTTATTACAATGTTCAGAATGCCATTTGTTAAAAGATTCACCTGGTTTAAATTTTTTAAATCTTAATTCAGTCATAGCCCATCTATCACTAGTCATGTTTAATTCTGGATAAATACTGGTATATAATTTAGCAAAACTAACTGCTTTATCTACAATAAACTTTTGAACACTTTTAATTTTTATATCTTTGTAACTATAATTTAAATCTAGATTAGATTTATCAACTTCTAAATTTTTATCTAAAGTTTTAATTAAAGATTTACATTTAGCTTTTGTAGTAAATTCTTTTTTTATAGCTATAAAATTTCTGTCCATTACTGTATATTAAAAAACATATTATATTTATATGATACTTCATAAGTTAAATCAGTGCAAGGAGCATGATATCTTTTAGCATTAAAAATTATTATTCTATTAGGGTAAGCACCTATTGATATGTCTGGATATTTATCAGACTGGTATTCAAAAAAAGCAGTTCCGCCAGAAACACTATGATAGAAAGGAAGTATGGCTGCTAAATTAGTTTGACTATCTATATGCACCGGTCCATAAGGTACATCATATTTAGATTTAGATACTTCTGAAGCAATAACTTTTCTAACTTTACTATGTGCATTTGTTATTTTACATTCAATAAGTTTTTCTATTTCTTTAAATATAATAGAATCATATTTATTAAATATAGTTTCATAGACAGGATAACCTTGAAAACGATTACCAAAGTATTGACTATATGGTTGATGACAGGCGTCATACTTTAATTTTTGTATGTCTTTAAACATTTGATTATATATTTTTGATGGTAAAAAATTTCGTTCTATGTGAATAGAACCATTAAACAATTCTTCATATCTTTTTTTCTTAGTCATAAGTTGAACTATTTATTATATTAAAACTAAGACCGTACCGTTCTTTATCGGTTGTGTTTCTTTTATTGTTATGTTGTAAAAAACTTGAAAACACAGCAAAGTTTCCTGATTTAGATTCTAATGTTTCTTGTATTTTTGGAAAATATAAACTTTGACTGTGATTAGATAATTGAATTGCACCAGAAAGAAACGAAGGCAGATGTGCATGGGTTCGAGTATAGTCTGAAAATTTTTCTTTAAAACCCCATGCTTCAGATAACGTCCAAGAGTTAACTTCTTCAGAAGGATTACTATCTATAAGATCAAAAATAGGCATCATCATTTTAATAAATTTTTTATCATTAAGAAAAAAATTAAAAGCTGTCATATTTCCTACAACATTAGTTGTATAATTTTTGTTTGTATTTAAATTAATACCTTCTTCAATTTTTTTTATAAAATATTTTGTATCAATAGACAAATTGCCTTTAATAAAATAATATTCTCGAAGCATGTCTGCTTTAATTAGTTTTTCTACTTTCATAAATCTAAAAAATTAACATATCCTGTAATTAAATATCTTGTTTTTTTATCAGGACATTTTTGTCCTTTGTGTGTATGAGTAAAATAAGACGGAAATATGACAACTTTTCCTTGTTCTGATTTAATAACTTTTCCATTATAAAATTCAGTTCCACAGTCATGTGAGGTTAGGTATATTTGTATATTTAAAATTCTAGTTGCATGGTTATAACTATGTTCTGAATGCCATTTTTCAAAATACTTACCTGGCTTAAATTTTTTAAATCTTAAAGTTGTTAAAGACCATTTGTTTGTAGTCAAATTAATTTCAGGAAATTTTTTTATGTATTCACTCCACAAAGGGGAAACTTTTTGTTGTACTTGACCAAAAATAACAGTGCCTTCTAAATCAAAACATTCGTAACCGTATTCTTTTTTTTCTGCTTTAATTGTTTTATCTTTTAAGTCTTTAATTAATATATTACATTCTTGTTTTGTAATAAAATTATTTTTTTCTAATATAAAATTTTTATTTAATGTCATGTAAATATCCATACCATCCTGTAGCAATGTATTTAATTTCTTTCGGTGCTCGTATACCTCTATGAGCAAATGTCCAATCAGCCGGCCATATTACAGTTAGACCTACTTCAGGTTTAACTTTAAGTTTTTGATGTATAAATTCTGTATGACCACCTGTTTTAATTGTATTAAGATATGTCATAAAAACTAAATGCCTATGTTCAAAATGAACACTCCCTGTTCTTTCAAAATGAAGTTTAAAGAAACCACCGTCCTTTGGATATCTTTGAATATTAAAACTTTCTCTCATTCCCCAATGAGCATGGTTTTTATCAGACCAAGGATATTTTTTTTTATAGCTTTCAACAACTTTTCTTAATTCGGCAAGATATCGTATAGGCACGTCATCTTTAGTGTCAATGTTAATAGGAAGATCAGTAGAATTTTTTACTGTTTTGTCTATTATAAATTTCCCATCTGGTCCACCAATAGTTCCTTGATGTTTTATCCCAGCATTAGTTTCGTGGCTACTATCAAAATATTTAATCATGTCAGCACAAACTTTTTTATCAATGTACCATCCCGCTAAAAAATTATTTTTATTATTATGTTTAAATGGTTTCATTTTTAATATCACAAGGTAAACCTAGGTGGGGTCTACCATCAAATTTTATAGCTTTTTTAGTTGCACAATTGTAATGTAAAAAAACTTGAACACAGTAGTTTTTTGTAAAAGGTTCTCTCCAATGTTCTAATTCACAACCTCTGTAAACTAACATATCTCCTGCAGACAAATCTACTTTAATTCCTTTTTTATTTGTTTTTCCAGATGGTTCTAAATAAATTGGCCAATTATCTCCACCAAGATTTATTGTTGTAGATATTTCACAAGAAGGTCTGTCTTTGTGTCTATAAAGTATGTTTCCTTTTTGATAAATTCTTGCATACGAATAAGTTTCAACAAGTTTTAAACCAGTGTTTTTTTCCATAATAGGTTTTATTCTTTTTAATAAAACCTCATTTGCAATATCACTGTATATAGAATATGCATTAGGAACTTGTGGATCGTTAAAAACACCAACCATATCTTTAAGATATTCAGGTATGTAATTTAATTTAGTTAAAGTATCAGTAACTTCTTTTTTTAATAATAAATATTCAGTTAAAAAATTTGCAATCTTTAAGTCAACTACTTTTTTTAAAACCATGTATTTATTTTTTTTAAAATTATTCATAATCAGTAATTAAACTATATCTAGGTTTTGTTAATTTGTGTGTAGGAAAAATTGCATCATGGACAATTGTGCCATCAAATATAAGTAAAGAGTTTTCGTGTCCTGGTATAATGACGTCAGTATTATTTTCCTGTAAATGTGTGCCTAATGAAATATCAGGATTTTGAACATAAAAAACACAAGTTATACTATTGTCTTTGTGTTGATGAGGTACACCCGGTGCTTTTTCTTTTATTCTAAGAGCCCAACTTTTTTTTAAATTTTCTTTTCCTAAAGCGCTTGCAAGTTCATTTAATTTTTTATAGTAATTTTTCCAAGGTTTACTTTTACCTATAATATGTAAGTTTGGTTTTGTTTGTTGACCAGATTTTATAACACTTCCTTTTTCTTCTTTATGTAAATTACTTGTAAAATAATATTCTATGTCTTTTAAAATAACTTTTAAATCTTCTATGGATATAAAATTTTTTACATACAGGTATTTGTGGTGATTCCAATTATTATACATTTATTTATACGGGTTACCTCTTGCCCAAGTTACTAAAGAATACCGTAATCCTTCTGTAATTGGTTTTACTCTATGCCAAATGTATGAGGGAAATACAATCACACTTCCCTTGGGTTTTAATTCTGAAGCAATTTTAGTCATAGTAGGATCTTCTAAAGATCTAAATTGAAATTCAAAATCACCTCCTTTGTAATCTTTAGGATCACTTAAAGATATTACAATAGATAGTTTTCTTACCTTTCCATGGCCTTGTGAAGCAACATCATCATTTTTTTCAACACCAGCATCACAATGCCAATTATAATGTTGATTTTTTGTATATTGAGCAAACTGTACTTGTTCAACCCAATTAAGATCAAAATTCCAACCAGCAGATTTATTAGCTGATAAAAAATAAGGTTGTATTAAATCATATAACCATCTTTCATCTAAGAATGAAACGTGAGAATTTCTTGTTTGTTTAAGAATTTTATTTTGTGTTTTATTTAATCGTTTAAATTTATTTGCAGGAAAAGTTCCTATTCGACCAATTTTTTTATTTTGTTTTTTACCAATTTTAATAATTTTTTTTATATCATCAGTGCATATAGCTGATGGAAAAAACCAATATAAATTTTCAAAGTGCAACATTTTTATCCTTTATAGAATAAAATATAACTTATTAAGATATTAAAGTCCAGCTAGAATTAGCTGTGTCCCAGTAATAATTTTTATTATCTTGTCTATTAAGACCTTCCCATCTTTGATCAGTTTCATTCCAAGTCATAAAATAAGTATCTACAGTTGTGTCGTATGACTCACCATTTTCATCTACATGAGAAACTGTAAAAGTAGAATTTGCAGGTTGAGCAATAGGTGCTTCCCAAGCAGTTCCTTCACTATTTAAATTCCATGATGCTAAAGGTTGTGGTGGTATAAATTTTGAACCATCCCACCAAAAACCAAAACAATCATCGGTTGTTAATATTTTCCAATTTCCATCTGTTACAGATGCAACTTTTTCTTGAATGTTTTCGTTTGTAACATCATCACCCACAGCTATAATAACTTCTACTGATTGAACTTCTTGTCCTACTTTAAAAGGATGTTGTTTTGGTAATAATTTACCTGCTCGTTGACTCATATTAAAAAATCACTGTTCCTGTTACATTAAACGTACAAATAGTCGAACCATCTGGCTGTCCTTGTGCTTGGTTTCCAGATCCACTAACATTAATTGTACCACCTGAAGTAGGTGATTTTAAAATAACTACACCGTTTCCTCCAGCTGCACCATTTCTATTTCCTGACGCGCCAGGGCCTCCGCCGCCTCCGCCGCCTCTTCCATTTGTTCCAGCATTGGGAGTGCTCGGTCCAAAACCGCCGTTTCCACCACCACCGTTTCCACCAACACAGTTTGGTCCACTACTTGGATTGTTAGCTCCTCCGCCTGCGCCTCCAGCGTAGTTTTCAGGACTTCCACTAATATTGTTTGTTACTCCATTACCACCAGGTCCTCCAAATTGATCACTAGGTCCATTAATTCCAGCTTGACCAGCTCCTCCGCCGCCACCGCCAGAGTTATTTCCTCCCCCGGCACCGCCAGGATTTCCTTCAGATGGATTAAAACTACCTTCGTTTCCAGCTCCACCTTGTCCGCCTAAAGCTCCACCGCCACCGGATCCTCCGGTTGCTCCTTGTACGTTAGGAGGGCCTCCGCCGCCACCGCCAGTTGAATTAAAAGTTCCACCAATACTTGAACCGCCACCTTTAGCTTGATCTCTTACACTTGCTCCTGGCGAAGCGTTTTGTTGAGGGCCACCGCCACCGCCAACTGTAATAGTTGCTCCTGATTCTATATCTGTTTTAGTTCCTCCAGGAAAAGAATTTCGTAAACCGCCAGCTCCGCCGCCAGCTCCGTCGTCAAAACCGCCGCCGCCTCCGCCAGCAACAATTAAATAATCAAATGCAATTGTTACTGCGGAAGATCCTCCGCCAAAACCTAAAATTGTATATCCGAATGAACTCATATATTCCTCCTATTATGCGTCGTTAGCAGCGTCAGTAGTGAAGAATAATTTAATTCCTAATAGTTTTGCATCAGCTGTTAAAGAATCTGCTGATACATCTCTTGAGATTTGGAAGAACACTTCTTCATTGACGCTGGGTGAACCAGCAATTGTTACTGCTCCACTTTCATTTGCTACTGCTAAATCGTTTGCTGTTCCACTCATAGCTTTTGCTGTTGCAACAACCTGTGTTCCAAAAGCTGTGTTAATTGAATCGTCATCTGCAATAGCTACACCTGATAATCCCCAAGCTGTTGTTCCTGTGTTTGTCGTATCAGCTGTAAAAAATGCTTGAAAAGTTACTGTGCCTTCATTCCATGATTTAGGGAAAGCAACAGCAAATTGTGCAAACTCATCTGAATCTTTGTCAAAATCCAATGTTTTAATTTCAGGACCATTTGATAATTCAACTTGAGCAAGATCTCCACATCCGCTTGTGCTGTTTGGATACATAGCAAGTGCAGGAACCCAAATAGATTCTTTTCCTGCAATTTTAACTGCAGCTGTTCCTGATTTAAGAGTTCCTGTTCCTTTAGGATTAATATTAATATCAACATTTGTTTCACCTGTTGATGATAAAGTTGGACCAGCACCTGAAGCAGCGTTTGCTAAAGTAAATTCATTAACTGCTGAACCTGTAGCTGTAAGTAAAACTAATTCGTTTCCGCTAGTATCTAAAATTGAAGTTCCAATTTTAGGTGCTGTTAAAGTTTTGTTTGTTAAAGTTTGTGTTCCAGTAAGAGTCACATCTCCTAATCCAGCAGGTAGTGTATAAATATCTGGGTTAGTTCCATCGTTTGCTGTAGCAAATAAAACTGCATCACCTTTATTATCTGCAGCAAAAGTAAATGTATCTCCTGAACCAGAAACATATTTAAACTGTACTGTCTGAGAACCTGATGTTGAATTTCTTATGTAATACATTTTTTCTACGTCTAAAGGAATTGTTACAACTCTAGCTCCAGAAATAGAACCTGTAAGTTCAATCATTTGATGTTGAGCTGTTCCAGTAGTCTCTCCATCTACAATTGTTAAAGCTGTTGGTGTTCCTGAATCAGTTACAACTTGTGAATTAAATCCACCAGTTAACTGTTCAAATAAAGATAAGTTGTTGTTAGTTTTTGTTCCCCATGTACCGGCATTTTCGCCAGTTGCCATTAGTTCTATACCGAGATCCGTATATGATGATGCCATAATTTTTTACTCCTAATTAGTATCTTTTTTTAATTTGTTTTATACTTAATGTCAATAAACATTACGTAGTGTTTTTAGTCCAATTACCACTTTGTGTAGCTGTTGCTTTATTATAATTACCACTTTGTGTAGCTGTTGCTTTTTCCCATGCTATTACACTAACGCCAATTTGTGATAAACTAGCAGTTGCAGAAACTCCTGTCAATCCCATAACATCTGCTGGTGTTCCCGTAGGAAATGAACCAACTGTAGAAGTTGAACTTAATCCAGTTAATCCCATTACTTGATCTGCAGGATCTATTGTTCCTGTTGACGAAGTAAGTTCAAGACCTATTAAATCTATAATAGGGTTTGTTGAAATTTCAATTGTTCCAACATCTGTTGTTGCTTCTAGACCTGTTAAGCCCATAACATCTGCTGGTGATATTGAACCAACTGTAGAAGTTGAACTTAATCCAGTTAAACCCATAACATCTTCTGGAGATAAAGATCCAACATTTGATGTTGCAGAGACTCCTGTAAGAGTTCCAGTAAAATCAGAAATAGCTGTTGGTGATCCAACACTAGATGTTGAGGAAACTCCAGTTAATCCCATTACACTTTCTACATTTAAATAATATTCACCACCCCAACCAGTTGTTGCAGATCCCCAAGTTTGTTTACCCCAACTAACGTCTTCTCCAATACCTGTAGTTGCTTCAACACCAGTAAGTGTTACGACTAAACCTGATTGTCCCCAGTTTTCTACACCCCAACCATCTTGTCCCCAACCGGTATTTATTTCTGTTGTAATTGAAAGTGATCCTACGTTTGAAGTAGAAGAAACACCTGTTAAAGTAATTACTACTTGTGATTGAGTACCGTAGGTGTTCTGTCCCCAGGTTGTGCCGGATTCATTCCAAGAATTGGCCATAAGGATTTCCTCCCTATGCTATACGAATTATTGCGTTAGATGCGTCTGCTGTTGGAAATTGAATAGTAAAAGTTCCACTAGTTACAGTTTTATCTGAACCAAATGCGATAGCACAAACTGCTGGATCACCTGTTGCTGTATCATTAAAAATTAAACAACCATTAGCTGTGAATGAAGCAGAAGTAAAACTTACATTTGCAAAATCACAAACTGCTGTGTCTGTAGATAAAACAGGAGTTACGTTTGTAAGTGCTTTTCCTTTTGCTGTGTAAGCAGATCCTGAAGTGTTAGATATTTCGTTTGATGTTGTATAAGCTGTTGTTGATTTATTTAAAGTTGCTGAACTTGTATATAAAGCTATATTAAAAGTATTTGCACTTTCCGTAAAATTGTGAACTGCTTTTAAAATTTCAACTTTGAAACTATTACAAATTGCTGATGTTATTGCCATAATATTTTTCTCCTAATTACTGAGGCGGTGACTCGATTGGAATTCTTATTGTACCATCCGTGTAATCGTCTCGTCTTCTTCTTCCAATTTGCATCGCTGCAAACTTTTGTAGTTCAGTTTTATACTTCTGCTCGTATAATGTCAACATATCAGTTGGACCTTTTAAAAATCCATATGCCTCTACTAAACAAGCATATAACAGACCTTGCGGAAAATAGTTACTAACATAAGTGTGAGAATTACCATCTGATCCTGAACCTAATCCTACAGGCATTGCATTACCATATATATTTATTAAATAATTAGCATTTGGAGTAGGAGCCATAACTATAGAACCAGATGTAGTATCGGTCAATCCTGTTGCTCCTCCAAACATAGCATAATATTTAGGTAATCCTGTAACATCTGCTCCTGTAGCACCTCCTGCATTTCCAGTTAGTTTTCCTACAAATTCACTTATAAAAGTTTGGTCGCGTCTTTCTAACCAAAAAGGTTGTCCTGTTCTAGATGTTGTTGAATCAAAAACTTGTACTCCTCTAACAAATAAAAAACCTGCGGGAACTCTAACCGTATTAACATCTGTTGCTACTGAACCAAAATATTCTTCTCTGTCAGAGTCCATAGGTAAATCAAGATTAATTCTATGTTCAGCTGCTCCAATAAACTCATCTATAATAGTTTGAGTAAATACATTAGCATCTACTTCTGTGT
>Ga0209535_1002721_pt1 | contig 11481 bp, 18 predicted proteins | sample LinPmetageLP28_FD_184041 | JGI IMG/M metagenome (GOLD analysis project Ga0209535, IMG submission 184041) | Marine viral communities from the Pacific Ocean - LP-28 (SPAdes) (version 2) | ecosystem: Environmental > Aquatic > Marine > Oceanic | place: Pacific Ocean | collected 2009-08-22
TGTAGCCTTTATATCGTCCACAGCACCTGAAATTTTTAAATTAGAAACAGATTCGTCAAATAATGGTGGCGGTTTTTTAAATTTAAATGGGTTTTTAAAGCTCATTGCTACATCAAACTCGCCTTCCGTTCCATTAGGTGTAGATACTACTTCTTCTGTTTCTGTAAATTGTGACATGTCTCCTCCTATTGCCATCATTCGTCTCGCAAATCCACCAGTTTTAAAACCAGTTTCATTACGTAAATTTAAAAATTTTGTTTTTATATCATCATATTTAGCTATTGCTTCAGGAAATTTTTCCATAAACATTCTCATTTTAACTTGCATTGTTGCACCTTCAGGATAAGGAGAAATAATGTCAATTTTATTTTGACCTTTTATTGGTGACTCTAATAACAAATCAGTTATCATTAATTTAACTTTATTTATATTATCATCAATTATTTTTACTTCTTCAAAATTACCTACCTCTATTAACTTTTTTCTTTTTGTTTTTGCATTATTAATAAACGAATTTAAATTATCATGAAAGTTATTTAATGTATTTTCGGTTGGAAATTTAGGAAAAATTAAATCTTCTCCTTCAAACAAATTTCTTAATCCCATTTGTATTAAATGACCACGGTCATATTGATACTTAGGATCTAAATTTTTTATTCCCTTTTTAAAAGATCGTTCTTCTAATTTAGTTTTAAACTTTTGTTTTTTAATATTTGGAAATAAATCAGGAAAAAAATTTTTAACTAAATTTTTTACAGCTGGATCTTTTATTTGATCTATGTAGGTTATATTTTTTAAATTAGGATTTTTATTTATTTTACTAATTTCCATTGCTGCTTCATCACGTTTTAATTTTTTCGCAGTCATTGAAATTTTTTCTGGCGCGCCTTCATATAAACCTTCTGCCCATTGTGCTTTTTTAGTTTCACTCATTGACTTAATTGGTTTTAAAGTTCTTTCAGAAATTTTACTAGGTTCAATTCCTAATTTTTCAGCCGCATAGTTTTTATCAGCAACGTTAAAAAAATCAGTCTTCATATGTCTATCTTTAAATTTGTTTGATGACAGCGTGCCGTCTATAAGAGCATCTATATCAATTTCTCTTTGTGATTTTGTTCTATTGCTGATAAAATCTTTTACCAAAGTATCTGCAGTAGTGACACGTTTATCACCAATTAAATTTATATCACCCATGTCTAAATCTAAATTAACCTTTTCTTTCACTGTTTGGATGTCTGGTTTATATTTAAGAGGGTTTTTAATAAGATCAGCTGCATAATCTATCTCTTCAAAAGAATCACTTTTCTTTCCTATATTTAAAATTGATTTAACAGCTTTAAAAGGAGCTGCTACTAATTCATCTCTGCTACCCATTACTATTTATTACCAAGCATTTCATCAGTAGGATAAAACTCGGTGTTTTCATAAAACTGTCTCATTTGATCTTTATCTTTAAAACCACCAAGTCCTTGGTCCATGTTTGATGCTATGTAAGGCTCTTGTCTATAATCAATTTCATCAAAAGGAACTTTACTTTTCCCTCTTATTAAATTCATAATTCCTTGTCCACCTTGAAGAAGTTTTTTGCCTCCATATTTACCTAAACCAATTAATCCTTTAATACCCGGCGCAAATTGTCCTGCCATGTAACCATAAGTTTCTTTTGGAGTATCACCGTAAGAAAAACTTGCATTAATATTAGGGTATAAATAATCTTCAGCTGCTTCTAAAAAAGCTGGCCCTTCTTTTCCGCGTGTAAACTCATCAGTAAACCTAAACATAGAAGGACGTTTCATGACAAATTTACCTTCATCATTATATCCAAATAAACCTGCATAAGGTAAAGATAAGTCTCCATCTTTAGTAAATTTAGGATCTACATCCATCGGCATTTGTGGTAGCATATCTTGATTAATAATATAGCCTTTTTCTGTTTTTTTAAATGGTTCTGGGTTTTGAATTTGAGATATTAATCTTCTGAATTCATCAAATTCAGAACCTTCTTCTTTATCTTTAAATGCTCTGTCTCTAAACTCCTCATACTCTGCTTTACTATTTATATTATTGGCACCTCTAAAAGCAGTCATTTGTTCCGTTGCATTATTTAACATTATTTGTTTAGTGTTAAACATCCACTCATCTATATTAGGATTATTCCTAGCATCTTCATAAGAAATAAACATTTCTCCATCACGGGTTTTACCACTGATAGCACCATCAAATACACTGGAGACATAATCATAGGCTCCGTAATCTTCAGATTCCCCTTCTCCTACATATAATGGATTTAAAACGTTAACTGCACCTAACGTATCAGTGGCAAGTGCACTTACAACTCCTGGTACTGCAGATTTTACAAAATCTTTTGTGTCTATTGCGCTTTGTAAAGATCCTTCTGTAGTAAAAGCTCCATAATTTTCTATAGCAGGATAATTACCTAATTCAGCTTCATCTTCTACTCTGTAAGCTTCATCTAATTCTGTTTTAAATTCGGAAGGTTGTTGCAATAGATCAAATGACGTAATGTCACTTACGCCTCTATCAATAGTATTCTGTTCTTCTTTTATCTGTTGGTTCATCCGCGAAATCGTCCTTTAGTTCTACGTAGTAGCCTTGACGGTATCGCATTAATGCTTGCGTCATGCTATCCACATAATCATCATAATCGCCAAATGGGAATGCTGCGCATTCTTCAATGACTTCCTCGGCCCAACGTCTATCTTTAGGAGCCCATACTGCCCCTGACTCAAACAGCGGTGCTACGCTGTTGACTCTCGCATGTTTATCATTTCCTCGTGACGGTGTAAAGTTAATTACAGGAATACCAATTTTTTGTAATTCGTGTGTAAGGGGCAACCCGGACGCTTTGGCCTCGACCAATACAATCTCTGGTTCCCAGTACTTATACTCTTCCTGTGCTTTCTCTTTTAACTCGGGAAAGTTCCATCGTCCTTTCTTTGCGTCCAAAAGGATAATGTTTTGTTTACCCCCTTCTTCTGGAGTAAATATACCCCACGTTGTAATTGCTGAATAATCGGCTGTTTCTTTTTTGGTAAAAGCTGTATCGTAGGATTGTATAATATATTGTAAATGAGGTATCTTTTCTGGTTCCCATTTTTTCCACCACTCACGCTTTATAAGTGCACCCTCCTCGGCCACAGGATTTTGCATCCATTGTGCATTCCATTTGGTAATAGGAATAGAAGCTTTAACAGAATCTAATCCTTTCATGTCCCAAAAATTTCCCCACATAGGTTTGTCGTTTATAACAGCAGGAAACTCGACTACTTCCCATTTGTCCGCTGCATCACTTTTATGTTGAGCATCTAGCAATTTTCCTGTTAAGTCCTTAATGGACCAACGGGTCATAACTAAGACTATAGCGCCACCAGGCTGAAGCCTCTGTCTAGGGCCAGAAGTATACCACTCATAATGAGCATCAAGAACATGAGGAGATAGAGCGTCTTGCTCCGAATGAGGATCGTCGATAATAAGTAAGTCAGCCCCACGGCCGGTAATAGCGCCGCCCACACCAGCAGCGAAATATTCACCTTTATGGTTCGACTCCCATCGTCCCGCAGCTTTAGAATCTGCAGCCAATTTAACATCTGGAAATACTTGTGCATATTCATCTGACTCTATCAAATTTTTTGCCTTACGTCCAAACCTGATTGCTAATTCCCCAGTATGTGTGGTTTGTATAAGTTTAGATTTTGGATGGCGGCCCATGTAAAATGCAGGAAACAAATGCGAAGCAAATTCTGATTTTGTATGCCTAGGTGGCATGTTGACAATAAGTCTTTTAAGCTCACCATTAGCAATACGATTTAATTTTTCTGCGTAAATTTTGTGATGCTTACCTTCAATAAATTCAGGCCAAACAGTTTTCACAAATTTCATGAAGTCAGCTTGCGTATTTTCTTGTTTTTCAACGACAGCATTCTTTAAAAGATATTTAAGAGTCTGTGTATCTAGCTTTTCTAGTTGCGAAACATTTTTCATATTTTAAAAATTTTTTCGAAGTTGTATTTATAACGTTTTTATAAGGTGTTGTCACTCTCAAACCGACTCCTAAAAAATAAAGCATGCTTATGCTATAAAAGGGGGGGTACCCCCTCGCAGATCTCATAGGTCCGTGGAGTTCCCGGGCGCCGCCTGCGACATTGTGTCGCACCGCTACATCTGGTAGGTAACCATGCGCCGAGCATACTACATCCCGGGCCGCGGCATATTGTCGCACCACTACACCTAGTACTTGACAAGCACCACACCCACTACATCCCGGGCAAGTTATCCACAGGTTATCCACAACATAATGCAAGTAGCTATATCAATAGGCATAGGTCTATGATACACAATAGATAGAAATAGAAAGAGGTATATATGACTAAAGATGATATGATGACAAGAGTAGGCAATGGTTTCTTCTCTTGCAAATGGATAAACAACAAAGGTGATGTATCTAAGATTAAGCGTGGTATATTAGGTATTCATGCTTGGAGGCACACTAACATAGCGACTAGAGATAGTATTCAAGTTAATCCTAAATATGTATTAGCTTATCGTGTTGGTAATGGCTTAAACCCTAATCATAGGCGTTGGGCAAACATTAACCCAGAAACAATAATAGAATTAAATGGGAGGACTGTATAATGCCTAATGAATTAATCACTAAGAACAATGTAAATATAACCCCACTAATCGAGAGTTTAGTGGAGTTAGTCAAAGACAAAGACGCAACAGGAGAACTAGAGGCTTTCGAAAACTGTAAACTACCAGCAAAAGATAGTCCAGATTGGAAACTTATTTCTGGTGTACTGTGCAATTCTGTTGTTGAATGGGCTTCAATTAATAAAGATAAAGAAGTTAATTCACTTGATATAGTAAAGCATTTACAAGCAGATATTGGCTACATACTTAAAAGGTTAGGGTTGAGTTAGCCTCTTTCTAACTACTCAACTTTATCAAGGGGATATTTATATCCCCTTTTTTTATGCCTGAAGTTCAGCACCTGCGTGCCCGGGCGCCCGCCGTACGAACTGTGGATATCTTGTGGATAAGTATTATGGAGTTTGGGAGTTTGGGGGAGTTTGGAGTTTGGAAGAGGGCTTAGACCTACAAAATTTTTGGATGCCTCTTCATAATGGGGTGTACTTTAATTACAACGTGCATTAACGAAACCATTACTTACTCTTTAAGGTTATACGACAATAAGCCGAGACCCTTAACAGTATTATACCATGACTTGAGCCAATGTACAATAGGTCGATTGCTTTTCTTGTGGATAAATATACTAACCCCATCAGTAATGTCATAAGTATATGTATAGTCTTTAGTCCATTGATTGTAACGAATCATAATAATCCTTTCTCTTTCTATCTGCAGTAATAACACATACCATTCTCCGTGTCAACCACAGGAACTTCGGTTCCCGGGCGCACGTGGTACGTGGACCGAGGGTCATGAACTTCAATGATATTATATTAATGGAGTTTGGGAGTTTACGCCAACATCGACACTAAATAAAATAGCAGGATGACGATAGCTATCCACTTCAGGGGTAACAACAGTCCTAATATTAAATCAAACATTCTTTTCCTTTCTCTTTCTAACGCAGCTTCCTGCTTCTCCTGGTTATATAACGCAGCTGCTGGTGCGTGTCAAGACCCGGGCAATAAAAACTTGAGGAAAACAGCCACAAAATTTTACAGGAATCCTGAAGATACGCCGGGCGCGCCCGGTGCGTAAACCTGTCGTCACAAAATCCGCAGAGAACGGTAATTTATTCAAGGGGAGTTTGGGAGTTTCAGCGTCCTGGAAGGGCAGCGGGCCCGGGCGGGAAACTTATCCACAGGTTATCCACAGTTATTTGGTTAGGGGGAGTTTGGGAGTTTGACAACTCCCCCTAAATATGCCTAGCGTTCGCTAGGTGTCCCAAAAATTGAGCCGTACATCTTGTCTATTGCACTTTCATTACTTGTGCTAATGTCAGCTTGTTCTACTCGTTTTTGATTTCGTGCCATGACTGGAACAACACTATCATAGTGGTCTGCTATTCTATTTAGTAAAGTCGTATTCTTCTCCATTGACTCTGCTATTCTATCTAGTAAGTCACATAACACATTGTTACTATCTTCTGGTAATACCATATAATCTCCTTTGTTCTATTTCTACATATAATATAACACCTAATGACATCATATGCAACCTCTCCACAAAATTTCTTGTGGATAACTTTTAGCGTACGCATCAGGAAAAATACAGGAACTTCCCGGCGCGCCCGGTGCGTGAAGGTGAGCTGTGAGCTGGAACAAAAACTTAGGGAAACTGGGGGAGTTTGGGAGTTTGACGACGCACAGGATCCTGCTTCCTGGCCCGGGCTCCGTGATGCGTGATTCGGATTGGCAGAAAACTAGGAAAAACGTAAGGGAGTTACAGGGAGTTTGCGCAGCGGGCGCCCGGTACGTAGCTCCGACTTATCCACAGGTTATCCACAGAAATATATTATTAGGGAGTTTCGGAGTTTGACACGATTTTAGCCAGATCTAGGTCCTCGAGCCGTCCTTCATATAGCCCGGGTACGAGGTCCACGGTGCTTTGGCCAAGTTCCTTGGTTTTGCACCCATGAAACAGTTTGATGTGGTGGTTGGGAAGCCCCCCAACTAGGATATAAGATTGTGCTCCTGCTAAACTATGACGCATATTCCAGGCAATTTGGAAGGGTGAAATGGTTACTCTATTATTACTATTAATAACTTTTAATTCGACAGTAAAGAACCCTGTAACCTTGTTATAAATAAGGCAATCTGGGAATCCTGGCGTAACGTATGATTCAAGGCGTGAAACAATATATTTACCACCCTCTAATGACTTCTTTAAACTCTTCCAGAAACTTGTTTCTGGTTTTACGGTCATACTTTTTTCGGTCCCTTACGATCTTTTGTTTGTACTGGGGTGATGTCCTTAAGTCCTTCGCTATCGGATTCCTCTTCGACTGATAAGATAGTTTCATTACCTTCTTTTTTAAATTTACCACCTAATCCTATTTCCTTTAACTTAGCTAAAACTTCTTCACGCGACATAGAGTCAATACTTCCTGTCCTAATTTCTTTACGGTCAATGTACAATCCGGAAGCTTGCCCACGCAAGCGCTCAGCATTAACAGCAGCACTATAAGACTTCTCTGAAAGAGAACGATCACGAAGCCTAGCCAACTCTTGTACATGTTTACTTAATTTAACTTCATGTGTTTTTTCTAATTCAGCCCGTCTTGCTAAAACAGCTTCTACTACCTTTGGATGTTGTTTACCATTTAATAATTCAGATGCTGTAACGGCAGCTCTCTCTTCTTTATAACCAGCTTGTCTAGCACATTCTGTTGGAGTCAATCTACCTTCATTGTCTGTATAAATTTTAACAAAGATTCTTTGTCTATCAGTCAAACCATCCTTACCTTTAGGATGTTTAAGTGACATATCTTTTGTGGCACCATTTGTGGCACCAGTCAATCTTTTATCTACCATGCTGTAACCCGCTGTATAGTTGAGATTTTACTCATTTTAGTTCTTAAAAAACAAAAAAGTTCCTTGCGTTGTTTAGAGTAGTGACACATAGGTGCCACATAGTAAACCATTGAATTATATAACTTAATCGTCAATTGTGTCACTGTGGCACCTGTATCCCGGTATTTAATAAACTCAAAAAACTTTTGAGTAAAATATACACTATACATCCATCTCATACAATAGAAATTGACCGATTTCTGCCATTTCCATTTTTGATCCAACCGCGTGCTATGAGTCTATGTATATATCCATGCACCTGGCTTTTTGATTGCATGTTGTTAAGCTGCTTTAATTCTTCATACGAAGGAGAAAATTTATTAACTTGAATAAACTCTTTTATAATATCATAAAACTTTTTTTGTTTAGGTGTTAGTCCTTCCTTACGTTTTCTCGTGCTTGGTTTTTTAATGTTTGTCATCATATCCTTTTGCATCTGGATTAGGTCCATAATTTTTACTTACTTGTCTCATCATCTCATTGTTGCCCCATTCATCTACAGTTTCTCTAGTTATAGATTGTTCTAATGTAGCTTGTAATTCTTTTTCTTTATCTGTTAATACCATTCTAGTTGGTCCTTTTTTACGCACATAGGTGTGTACTTTAGACCATGTAATAATGTGATCATCAGCTTTTGGTCTTACATAACCTCGCTTTGGATCTAATTGTGGGTATTGTGGTGTTGGTGTAGTATCAAAATTATTCTTAATATATTCTAAAACTTCATTATCGTCTTTAAATTGTTTAACAACTTTCTCTACTATCTTTTTATCTAACCATAAATTAATTTCGTACGTCTGCATATGTCACCTGTAAATATTCTATTTTTGTTATCCATCCTTTAGGTATAGCTATTGCGCCGCCCCCATGATTATCACCTTGGTCCTTGCACCATGATCGCATAACCACAATTTTCTCATCACTGTTTACTATCATCCATCCTACCTCCTGGCATTTAGCCAACGGCGCATTTAACATGTCCTTGATAGGCAACCATCCAGTTTCCATATCACGTGCATCTAACCATGTCACACGCACCATAGGTGTAGAATTAATGTCCATTAATTAAAATTATTATTCCAACGTACAGATGATTTTGAATACTGCTCTTGTAGCTCCTCTTCTGTATAAACAGAAGCGCGTGCCTTGTTTCGTGTATCATACTCATCAGCAAACTTATCAATAATCTTCATTAACATTAACGTAGAAAATGATTCGCCTAATACTTTTACTTCACTAATTTTATTTAAGGCTATATCAAAATTATCACCATCACGTTCACACTCGTACAATATCTTACGTATTTCTAATCCTGCTTTATTTATATCATTCATATTAAAACCCTGGGTACTTGGGGCACGTTCCATCAAACTCACCGTAATAATCCATTCCTTTCTTTGCATCCATCATTCGCACATCATCGCCTTCAAACATAGCATCATAAAATTGATTTTCCGCTTGTTTGTGTTCCTTGTGTGAATCAACCATTTTGCATACTGGCTGACCTACCATAATTCCATTTCTATATTCTGTCATAATATCCATCCAAAAAACGTGTTATACACCCACATTAAAATATAAAACGCTATCCATATTTTAATAGGTATCATAAGAAGCCAAAATAAACTCCAAATCATATTCGCACCGCTATATATTCATAATCAAAATCTGCGTGTTTCTTTTGTACTAAAGTTACCAACCCTTTTTCTGAAGCTGCATACACATGTTGTTTTATTTTACGTACACGGCGCTCATCTAATGTAGGTGATAATTTTTGTAACCATGGTCCACATAAATACCCACGGTAATAAGTAATCTTATTATCTTTAATAGATTTGTTTATCCAATCATCAAATTTTTTTATACTTAACATAATTATCTTTCTGTTCACATTATAGCATAGTCAAGTAAAAAGTACAACGCTTTTATTTGGCTGTTTTCCGCCATTATTATGTCAAGATAAAAATAATTTATTCCTTGCACATAATTAACACATAATGTACACATAGTTTCTCAACTTCATTTCATCTCGGTGGACTAAGCGCACTCAAGTAGTGCCTTGGTCCCCATTTAAGGAAACATGCTAAACTACTGGATTAAATTTATAAAATGGTTAAAATACGAACCACATAAAACATATATGAGAGGCAATGGCGTTCCTAGTAGCAAATCTACCCCCAACTAAAGTATTAGTTAAAAAAGAATATCTTTATGATCATCAGAAGGGTCATGGTGAGTTCGTTGAAGGTCTTTGGGCCTCGGTCAAATCAATCCAGGGACGTGCACTTTACTTCGAAACCTATCTTCCAGAATATGGCGCTCTATATGACAAATTACCTATATCAGCGTTCGTTAGTCACAAAACGGAACTAAATTTAGAACTAGAAGAGCTGCAGCTGTGGGATGCATTTAGCTACCACATGGCAGTAATAATAAAAGAATCATTAGCAGGCACACGTTGCAAATATCTTGCTCCAAGTAAAAAATGGTACTATGGTGAATACTTATTTACGATAGACAATTGCCATGCGGACAGTAACACCCTAAATACATCTTATTCAGAGGTCCCAGAGGAGCACAAATCGTTTAATATATTAGAGTTAGATAATGGACACTACGCAGCCCAACCTAACAACAGAGTAATATTCTATGATAAGTCTTTAACACCTGCCAAGACGTTGCAGCCTGACTTTAAAGTATCAACAAAGTACTACTCAGTAGAAAACAAAAGTAAATGGACCGCAGGAGATGATACAAACTACTTCTACGACCTAAAGGAACAAGAATGAAAATATTTTTATTAATAATGTTTATATCAATCCCAGATGCTCCATCAGTGAGATACAATGCGGTGGTATATCCTACAGAACCTCAGTGTATTTCAGCACGTGATGGTTACAATGAAGCATATCTTGCTAAAGACTTGATATATAAAAACAAAGTCAAAACGGAAGCTTTCTGTTTACCCTTTGAATCCTTTCCTATTGCTGGTATAACTAATACCAACGTATAATCCTGGAGGGATATGAAATACTTTAAATACCTAGCATCACTTCCGATCGTCCTATCCTTATTAGCCGGGGCATATGGATCTCTTAACTATATCAACAAGTTAACTGCACAAATTGATGAAAGCACCGATACTATTAATATACTAAAAGTAGAGGTGGAGAATTTAGAAGAACGTATATACAGCGATATAGACAACATACACAGAACTTACACAGATAAGACAGGTAGAAACTCTAAGAATTATGCAGACGCAAGGGAAGAGCTCGTAAAAGAAATGGCGGAAATGGCCACATGGGTTGGTAGGCTCGAGGGCATTGTTGCAGCATTGCGTGATGGTTCATATAAAATGGCATCACAAGCAGAGTACCAGGCGTTAGAAGAGCTCGTAAGAGGTAACACAGACTCTCTTAGACAAATAGGATACGACATAAAAGAAATTGAAAGAGTAGCATCAGGTGGTTATTAATGAAGTACGAAAGAAAGTTATTAGCCTCTCTTATTATACTATTAATTTTTTTGTGTTTATTTAGTAGTAAAACAGAAGCGCGTAATGATTATTTAGGTAGCAGCAACAGCAGCTGCGAACGTGGTAGAATAGATTTGTATACAGAACTGAGGGGATTAGATGGTAAAACTATATATCAAGATGGTGATGGCAACCCTGATAATAATTACCGGAACTACAGTGATGATGTCAACGGAACCGTTGGAATACGTTTTAGTTGGCCTTTACAATCGACGTGTAATGATGACACCATACAATTACTTAGAGAAAATGACAGATTACGCCAGGAATTAGAGCTTTTAGCTAACTGTGCTAAATATAAAGATCTAGAACTAGGTGATGAATTTTCTACAGTTCGTGAGTTATGCAAAGGTGTCAATAAAAAGGTAGGCGATGCTGAAT
>Ga0209535_1002722_pt1 | contig 11480 bp, 7 predicted proteins | sample LinPmetageLP28_FD_184041 | JGI IMG/M metagenome (GOLD analysis project Ga0209535, IMG submission 184041) | Marine viral communities from the Pacific Ocean - LP-28 (SPAdes) (version 2) | ecosystem: Environmental > Aquatic > Marine > Oceanic | place: Pacific Ocean | collected 2009-08-22
TTTTATCTGAAGCCGATAACCATGTGTTTTCTAAATAATGTTTTGTTGCAACATCTTGGTCAGACGTTGGGTTTGCAACATTTGTAATTCTTTTACTTGTAGCGTCCCATTGAAAATTGGTATTTGATACCTTGATAACGTCACCTGCATCATCAATAGCTTCTTGTGACATAAAGAACGCTTGGTCACTATCTGTATCTAAATCATTTTCTGTAAGTACAGAACCAGAAGCATAATCTACTAATTTTGTACCTTGTGACGTTCTACGTCTAATCTCAATAGCTACTCCATTTGCAGGAGCAGAGCTAAAAGTAAGAGTAGTTCCTGCGGCATTTAACGTAAAAGCCGAAGTTGCTACACCTCCAAGAGTAACTGTTAGGTCTCCTGTAGCTCTATACGAAAAAGGTATAGAATATGCTGTTGTACTGTTATTACCTGTATAACGTACAAAACTATTTGCCATGTGTGATTTTCCTTATGTTTTTAATTGGGTTTTACTAAAAGTGTAAGTTTAGTTGTTTATTGAGTAAGTATCTCAATGTAGTTCTTTTTAGCCTTTTTCTTGGCGTTTCTTTTGATTAGTTTTCTATCTTTTCTCATTTTCTTAATTTGAGGAAACTCTTTAAGAAGAAGTGTTCTAGCTTTTGCTTCAGCTCTGTGTACATATTCTAATATAAATTTCTGTCTTTCATCAACACCTGCAATAGTCCCATCAGCTTTTTTATATAGTTTGCTTTTAGGGTCTTGTATTACAGTCTCAATTAATTTTTTAAGGGTTAATCTTTGTCCTTTATAAGGTAAAGTAACTTCTCCTGTAAGTTCTCTCCATCTGTCATAGGCTGTTTGTTCTTTACCATTTTTTATAGTTCTTAAATCTACACCAGATTTTCTATCAATTTTTGCAGGTGGCATATATTTAAAATCTCTATTTTCATAAAACTTTTGTATTGCAGGATTGTTAGTTTTAGTCATAGCAAAAGGTGAAGACCATAAACCTGATTTTCCACCTAGTCCAAAGAACCAACCTCTGTCTCTGTCAATTACTTCACCATACATGTTACGTCTAGGCATAATACCATCTTTACCTTTAAATGGATTTAACGCTAACAATCTGTCATTTAAGGTAAACACTTCTTTTTGATACTCTTCATCAATTCTACTTAAATATCTTAATCCACCAGATAAAGGTGTAACTTTATAAATAGCTCTAGCTAGTATAGAAGAGCTAACTTTGTCAGGAGACCTTGTAGAAACAAAATCATCACTAAAGAAAAAGTTTGCAGTTTCAACTATATTTTTCATATAAAATTTAGAGTTAAGATTTCTAAAAATAGAATTAACAACACCCATAGATAACTCTGTCATATCTTTTTGTACTGCTTCAGGTATATCTTCATTGTATCTTAAAAACTTATTCATACTATCTTGTAAGTCCGCCATAATAAAGAATGGCATCATTATAGGGTCAGCTCTATTTAACTGAACATATCTACCATCATCTGTTTTATAAGAATAAGGTTTCCAACCTGTGTTAATTTCTCTTTCTGCATTTTCTCTGTAGTTTCTTGAACCACCACCAGTAATTTTACCTGATGCTACTGCACCAAATGCGGCTGTCCATAATGCAAATCCCATAGTTGCTCTAGCGTTAGCTTCTGCCGCCGCTTCTGGGTTTATATAATTTCCATCTTTACCTTTTTTTAAAGCATGTCTTGTACTTAACACTGCTCTGTTAAGAAGAGGTAAATGTTCAAAGTTCCATTTAATTAAGTTAGACGGAGTGTTAATAAAGTGTAAACCTAATGCTCTTGTCCATCTGTGTTTACTTGTAAAAGATAACACACCCCCTGTAATACCACCTTCCATCTTACCTGTTTCAGGGTTCATAGAATAAGCAGATTGAGTGTATGTACTTTCTCTAGCGTATTGTAATGGGTCGTTAACTTGTAATTTATTTACATCTCTAATTGTGGTACTTGACATATCAGCCGTTTCTATTGCACCACCAGATGCAGTCTTTTGATAATCTGCTTCTAATTCTTTAAATCTAGTTTTGTAATCATCTTCTTTAATTACACCCTTCCAAAACCCTTTACCTGTTTCTTCTCTAATTTGTGTATTAACTTGTGAAGCTACTCTAGCTTTGTAAGTCATAGTTTTAAGAAACTCATCACCTGCACTTAAAATTCTCATAGGAAAAGTTGTAACGTAACCTATTGGTCTCGAAACATATTTATCAAGCCCTACACCTACAGACCCCATTCTGTCAGTCATAAGTCTTGTTGTCGCTTGTAACCATCTTTGAAGTTGTCCTTGTCTAATGTTGTTATCAAACTTCATTTGCTTACTATCCAGTATACCACGACCTTCCATAAAACCTCTTTTAGCCGCCATCAAAGCATCTTTGGTATAAAGTATTTGGTGAATGTATGTATCAACCGCTTCTTTAGCTAATTGGTTTGCTCTTTTACTATCTTGTGGAGCTAAATATGCGGCTCTAACTAACATAGTTAAAGGCTTCCATTGTGTTTGAAATAAACCAGATACAATGTTAATTGCATGTGTATCAGGTGAAGATAGTAAGTTGTTATTAATAAACTCTGACGCTAAATCCCACTTGTCAACTTTTCTAGCATTTTGTAATGCCATAATAACTTGGTCAGTGTCATGTAATTTTGCGATTGCTTTGTAAAATTCTTTTGGCTTACCTGTTTTTAATGTAGCCATTTGAGGGTCTTCAGGATTTATTTTAAGTTCTGCGGCTCTAGCTTCATTCTTACCAACCTGCATAAACTTCATAGCTCTTGCTACGTTTCTAGTAATTTCTTTTTGATTAACTAAAGTTTCTCCTGCAACAGCTTGTCTTATATCTAACTCTTTTAATATTTTAGCTTCTTGGTCAGGTGTAATATCTAAATTGTGAAGTTGATTAGATAATTTTACTATATCATCACTTTGTTTAGCTAACAAATCTCCATGTGCTAATATTTCAGCATATAATAATTTATCATCTTTAGCTCTTGATTTACCTAATTTAATAACTGCGTCAGCATCTAAACCTATTATTGCCGCTTGTTTAATTGCATATCTTTCAGTAACTACATCATCAATTATTTTACCTTCTCTAACCATTTCATCAGCAAGGTTTTTTAAATGTAGTCTAACTTTTTTAGGATATTTGTAATAGTTTAATTCCTCTTCAGGTGGTTTACCTGTTCCAATAGTTTTTCTTAAATTACCATTCTTTCTTAAATTACCAATTTTTTCATCAAGAGTTTTTCCTACAAGTTGACTTTCTGTTGCAATTCTATCAACTGTAGCTTTATCAAGATTTTTATATAATGCTTTATCAGGTTTAGGTTCTGCTAAATCTTGAAATAATTGTTTACCTGTAATTTCACTTCTACCATATTCGTGAATATCTTTTAAATTTTTAACTGCTGTATTTTTAGAACCTCTCATTCCAAGTTTAAAACCACCATAAGAAAATGCACCACCAAATACAGTACCAAAACCAAACCCTGCACCTGTAGCAATAGCAGTTCTTTTAAGACTAAATTCATCTGATACACCAGTTTTAACTTCTGTAACTTGAAGCATTGTATCTTGTGCTGTTGCAACTACTGCACCAATTTTAGCTTCAGTCATTGCACCTCTGTAAACTGCTTTACCAATAGCTTCTTTTGATGCTACCTTTGCTGTTTCTTCTAACACTTCTTTGTTAATTTGACCTGCAACTTTTCCTTTAAGAGCTTCTGTTAAACCTTTTTTATATGCAACTTTAGCGGCTTGACCACCAATACCAAACGATATTAAATTAACTGGGTCAGCTATCATTGCTCCACCATTGTCATATAACCATGAACCAAAACTTCTATTTGGGTCATTCCAAAATGATGGCAATGCGTGATATGTAGAAGATATATAAGCTAACTGTGAATTTCTTTCATCACTATCCGTAAACGCATTTGCTAAATCTTTAGTCATAGAACCTGTGTTATTGTTTCTCCAAGACCTATCATTGTAAAAATACTCTAACAAATCTGCATGAGACATTTCTGAAAATACATTATTACCTCTTGCAGTAATTTCGCTTTCTCCATCTCTATGTGTGTAATAACTTCTTAATGTATTATAAAACTCTTCTGTTTGTATTTCATCAAGAGCTTCTTCTTCTGTTGATACTTTTCTTAATTTGGAAATTGTTGATGATGCTGAAATTGCATCTGTTGCTGTGGAAAGTTTTTTCTTCTTTTTTTTGTAGCCTGATAATGTTGCCATATTATTTTAATCCGTAAGTGTTAGCAATTAAGTTTATAATAGTTTCTATATTTTTCTCATCTTGTTCGTCACTACCCTTCATTAATCCTAAATTTTCTGTCATTGCTTCTACAAGAGAAAAGAAATCATCTTCACTCATTGCTGTAAAAATATCTTGTGTAAATTCTGAACCTAAAACTTCTTTCATATATTTTTGTATAATTGGAACTTGTATCTTTTCAAAAGCTATTTCGTCAGCAGACTTACCATCTTTACCTTTAATTACTCCAGTAAAGACAGGTACTCTAACTTTAGTTTTATTGTTTTTTATATTTTCAGTAATCTCATTTACATATTCTTTTAAAGTTACATCAACTCCATCTCGATTAAAGATAACTGTGCTGTCAGCTTTCTCTTGCTCTGCAATTTCTGCCGCTTCCATTTCTTTATCTATTTCGTCAAACTCTTGTGTCATTCGCACACCTTGCATGTCTTCTGTTATAGGTGCTTTAAATACGTCTTCATCATTGCCTGTCCAAGTTTTAAGTACATATTGCTCTACTTCAGCTATAAAATCTTTTCGCATTTTAGCAGAAACATCTAAACCTTCAGCTTCCCATCTCATTTCTTGTTCTTCAATTTCAAAGTTAATGTATCTTAAAACATCACCTTCTGCGGCTCTTGCTGTTCCTGTGCCATCATCACTTTTAGTATATTTTTCTGTCACTTGTTGTATGATTGAGTTTTTAGTATTTACATAATGATGGTCAGTATCATAAATAGGTTTTAATCCACCTGCTTCATACGCTTGTTCATACTTGTCCCACCTAGCGTTTGCTTTTCCCCACATATCTTGTGGAATGTTTTGTTCAACCATTGCTTTCATCATTTCAGTATGGCTATCAAATTCACCCATAGAAATACTTAATAAGAAATCTTGTGACCCTGTATAATCTTTTATCATTCTACTTTCAGGGTCAGTGTTAAAATAATTTGTAAATGCTTCTATTGTTCCTGCATCACCTTTACTAGCAATAGTAATTTGTTTTTGTAATTCTTGTATCTGTAACGCAGATTTTGGTGTGCCATCTTCGTTTGGTTTAAATGCTTCTATCCATACAGCTTGTGTAGCTTTGGCTGTATTGTATGCTTCATCTCTTCTAGTTTTTTGTATTACAGCGTCTTTTTTTGCAGTAAGTGCGGCTTTTAAAACATCTGTGTTTTGATTTTTTCTACTATTTAAAGAACCTAAATCTTGACCATTAGTGCCTTGTCCTAAATTTAAAGACATAATCTTTTCTGCTCTTTCTATATCTTCTAAAGTTGTAGCTGTATCAATAATAGAACCCACATCTTGTCTAATAGCTTCCATTAGTTCTTCGTTAGTATAAAATTTTGTTAACTCTTTGTTGTCACTTGTACGAAGCGTTGTTCCAAAAGATTTCCATTCTTCTACATATCTTGTATCTAAATCTTCAGTAGGAATAACTGATAAAACTTTTCTTACTTCATCAATTTTCTTTGCAGAAGCTAGTTGACCTCTTTCTCTAGCATCTTTTACATCAGCATCATTTTTCCAAACATTATAGAATGAACCAAACCCTGCCATAAAAGAACTATCTTGTCCTTCCATATCAGGTAGAAACTTTTTGCTAAAATCATTTAGATTATCTTTTGTAATATCATAATCACTTTCCATTGCTAAAGTCATTTCTTCAATAACTTCTGCCGCTTTTATTTTACCACTGTGAAACTGTGTAGTAGCATCAATGTATTTACCAGTTAAATCTGGGTGTTTACCTGCAAGTATTTCTCCTTGTATAGTTTCAAGAGTTTTACCTGATGCTTCTAATGCTTGTATTTTTTCTATAGCTTTATCTTTTTTTCTATCAATTCTTAAACTTTCACCTATAGCAACTGATTGAGAAGAACTTGCTAACGCTTTAGCTAGACCATCTGATGCTGACCCTGTTTGTACATATCCTGCGTTTGCCGCACCATAGTATTTGTTTGTTGCTTGTCTGTTATATTTTATAGCCATAATTATCCGCCTGATTTCTTCGCATTCGTGTTAGTTTGATTTCTTTGATAACCTTCGTACCCTTGACTTGCTACTTGTATAAATAATCCAGTTCTTGATGGGTCTGTAGGTGATTTTAGACTGTTGTAAGTTTTTGCTTGATTAGCGTAGGCTTCTGATTGTTGTTCTTGCAATGTTGTTACATCTTTACTGTAATCTCTACTAATAGTATTCCAGTCGTCATCAAACAAAGCACCGATTGATTGGACAATTTTGGTACTGTTACCAAATCCTAAATTTAATGATTGTGCAATTTCACCATCTCTTTCTTTTTTAGAACTAATTTCTGCTAGTGTTTTTTCTCTATCAGCATTGACTTTTTCTCTATCAATTTTAGTCATGTCGTGAAGATAACCTTTATCAGCATTACGTCTTGTAGCTTCTTGGTCTCTTCTAATAGCTTTATTTTGAACTTTTTGTTCTCTATAAGATTGAATTGTTCCTGCTACAGCTAGTGCCGATTGAATGTCACACATTAATTATTCACCTCTTTCATCATTAATAAAAATGGCATCTTACCGATACCAAAATCTCCTATTTTTTTTTTGGGTTCAAATCCTAAAAATTGTAACCACTTTAAACTTTTCCAATTTCTTTCATCTACAAAATTGTAGACGTACTCATAATCTTTACTCATCTCGTTTACCCATTTAGGACACTCTTTAATAAACTGTTTAATATGTTTAAATAAATCCTCACTAGATAATAACCAAACTACTCCGTAGCCTTTTTCTTTTGATGGTACAGAACCAAACATACCAATTACACCTTCTGACTTTGTTCCAATAATAGAATAAATCTTACCTTTTTCTGTAAATGGTATTACTAATGCCTCTAACGGAGTTGCTCCATTGGAAGCCATAATTTCTTGTCTGTCACCTTTTCTAATCTTTGGTGCTAATTCTAACGCATCTTTTAATTCTGCTTTTCTAACGTAGTTTTCTTTCATTAAATCCTTCTTGCTCTATTATGATAATAACCTTCAACCTCCGCACCTGCGATATACATAGGCAAGTGAGATGAAGATTTAATATCTAAAGTAAATTCTGTGTTTTGACATTGTACAGGTACTCTTAATGTGCCTGTTGCTATAGCAGGTTGCCCTACTATTGATGTAGCTGTACCAATTACATAACCATTCATAATAGCTGTTGATGTATCTCTATTATTAGGAGTAACTTCTACTTGGAAGAACCCACTGTTTTCAAAATTAAATGATATGTTTCTTATTTGGTATCTACCTGAAGTTACCGCTACTAATCCTCTACCAGTATTTTCTCTTACAAACTGTGTAGACATTCTATATTTACTTTCGTATGGCACACCACAATATAATGCTGTGTGATTTCCAACGATTGTGTATGTTGAACCTGATGTATTTGTTGCTGTGTAGTTATTGCCATTAGCTCTATCTACTGCAATCAATCCAGTTTTTGCACCATAAGGTGATGTAAACGTAGTCAAATCTGTTGAACTAGCATACGTTCCTGTAACTGATGCTTTAAGGTCAATGTAAACTCCATGACCTATTGTTGTATCTTTTAAATTTCTTAAATCTAATTTAACTAATTTTGTAGTTGTGCCTTCTGAAACTAATAAATAAATAAAACTTTCTAAAGACATACCACCAATAATTTTAACACCTGTAAACGTCCATTTAGACCAAGCGTTTTGTACTTTCTCTCCACCATCAAAGAAATACTTATAGATGTACATTGTGTTTGCGTTTGTTGTAGACACTGTGCCACTATAAGGAGCTGTTTGACTGTCTAGTGTATCTGATGTTAAAAAGATTAAATTATCTTCTGTAGTATTGCTTATAATTTGATAGCAATTTGTAGGAATTAAATTTCCTACTGATACAGTAATGTCCATACCATCATTTGTAAGAGTATCATCATCAGCAAAGTATTCTCTTATTGCTGTATTGTTTGTTCTTGCTTGTGCAAAATATGCAAACTTACCTGCTGATACTGGACTAACTTTATCATCATGTTCAAATGAAGATACTTCATTAAGCATAGCTGTTGTAGGTGATATAGTTTCACCTGAACTATCTAATTTGTATTGTGCTGTATCAGAAAATAATAATAAACTTTCATTAAATCCTACAGAGTTTTTAAGTGTGTTAACTTGTGTACCTGAAGCCGCTATATCAATAGGGTCAGTATCTAATACTTGTGTAGATGTTGTTGAAAAATAATTAAAGAATGAAGCATTCTCTGTTAATACTAAATTTTCTCCTGATAAAATACCTAATCTGTTTTTATAAAATGTAAGGTTATTAATCTTTTTACCAACAAAAGTTGGATTAGCATTAGTTTCAATATCTCCACATTTTCTATCTGTGTAATCTAATTCTTTAAAAGTAAATGTACCATTATTATTATTAACCAATGCGTGTGGCATTGTAGAATTATCTAAACCAACAGAAGTTGCAGGAGCTATAGTTTCATTCCATACACCTGAATTTCCTGAAAATTTTACATAGTAATCAGAAAGAGTATCTCCTTCTTCACCAGTAATTTTTAAGATTACACCTGTTTTACCATAAAAAGGTAATTTACTAAAATCTTGTATTTCATCTCTAACGGCATACATAGCTGTATTACCAGAACCATCAGACGAACTAATTGTATAGTTTGCATTGTTATCTGTAGGTTTTCCATAGATTACACTATCAAAAGCCTCAAAGGTAAAATGAGATGTAAAACCAGAATAGTTTGCCAACCCTTGTGTTGTAGATACCGAAGCATTATTGTCAGTTCTTCTAACATTAAAACCAATACCATTTGCATTACTATCCCAATGTGTACTTGACTGCCCAAACAAAAGTATATCTGTAATTTTATTTGTATCTCTAAATTTACTATCAGTAGACGCATCATTACCACTAGGCAGTTGAAAGACTACTTCTAGTTCTTGTGCCATTGATGGGTGTTTTAATGCTACTTTATATTCTCTACCATAGTTTGTAAGTTTACAAACAATTAAGAACTCTTCTACTTTAGCCGCAGACGTTGTGCTGTCAGCCGCTACTGTTATTCCTGTATTAGCTAAAAATGTAAAGTCTGCAATGTTAACTAATTTAAAATTTTCTCTAGGGTTTGTTGAAGTTAAATAACTTGACCCACTTTGTATTGTAACTGTTTTTTCATTACCATCTAAATCAAATACTTTAACTCCACCATTGTATAAAGCTACAATGTATTGGTTATCCGCATCTCTTTGTATTTGCCAAAATTTTGTTTTGTTAGAATAGATATTAGAACTATCAATAGTTTTAACAAAATCTAAAGGAGGTCTTTTTGATAAGCCGTCTACTAAACCATTTTGTAAATTAACTTGGTCTTCCCCTTGATTGATACCTCTTTGTGTAGGTGTCTGTTGAGACATACCATTTAAGAAATTAGGAATAGATTGTGATACAACACTTCCCATAATTAGTAATTCCTTCTAGTAGGTCTATGTATTATAGAAAATGTATTGCTGTCACCTTCAAGTATATTAATATCGCTTTCTTGGCTATCTGCTTGATGGAAAGACATTAATGCTTCATTTTCATCTTGACCAATTAATTGTGTAATTTCTTTGTCACCTATAAATCTAGCCGCAAATCTTCTTGCCGCTTTCATTGTAACATATTGTCTAGCGTATTCTGGTAAATCGTCAAATTGTTGTACTAAAACTAAATCAACTGAAGCAGGTGCAGAAGCAAATACATCTGTATGGTTTTCCATATCAAATAAAAAGCCACCTCTTATAGTGTAGTTTAAATGTCTAAATTGGGAGTTTGCGTCTGCTTTAACGCAGTTTGCAGGTAGGGGTACTTTGCTGTCACTATCTAAAGATAATGATTTATAATTTTCATGTGTGTTAAAATTCCACCCTTGTGATTGGATAGACATAGATGTTTCGTTTAAAATATTTTTTGCTGTACTTACGTCAACTGTAGTAGTGCCTGTAATACTATTTACTGGAGCTTCTCCAATAGTAGACAGCATAATGTTTACAGCCTGTAATTCGCTTGTGGGTGTAATTTGTGTAGTCATCTATCCTTTGTGTTAAATTTTGTGTATGAACACTGGGCGGATTGTCAGTGTTAATCTCCGCCCAATGTAAGAAAAGAAGTATTACGCTTCTTTAATTCCGACTGCCGCTTCTGGTCTTAATACACCATGACCCATGCTGTATTTAGCTACCATTAACGTACCTTGTCTTCTGATGTCGTACTCTTTTTCAACAGCTAAATCCATTAGCTTAACAGTTCCTACTGCTGAAGGGTGAGATACAAGAGCAACAAAGTTAGTCAGGTTAACTGCTTGTGGTTTCGTTCCACCATTAGTAGCTGAACCTGCGTCTGGTAAAGCTGTAGTAATGTTAGAAGCTACAAAATGAGGAACTGGTACTAATTCAATTCCTGCAATTTTCATAACTCTACCTGATGCAACACCACCATTAGCACCACCGCTGAAGTCAACATTGACTGCATTAGTAGCATTTGCTAATTTGTAGTATTCTTCTAGCCTCATAAAGCATTTTCTGCCTTCTGATGGAACATAGTTTGCATCAAGCTCTTTAGCCGCATCAAAGATAGCGTCTATCATTGCGTTAGCCGCAGTAGCCGCTGTAGAAGATGCGATACCTGTGTTAGTTATGTTAGTTGTAGTGTCACCACCTGTTACGTTAGGTGTAGTAGTTAGTGACGCTTGACCAATAGTTTGTAAGATGTGTTTATCTTTTTGGAAAGATAATGCTCTACCCATTTCAGTAGAGTACGCACTTCTTACGTCCCAATGGTTTTTTGCTTCTTCGATATTCGATACGAATACTGAAGATATTAAAAGGTCATTAATTGTAATAACCTTTTCGTTTGAGTTAACTGCAGAACCTAATATTTCAGTTCCAACTGCGTGATACTCCGCCCCAATTCTCCCTAAAACTGGAAAACTTGCCGACTTCCCTGAAGCTATGCTCCTAGTCATATCAGCACCTGCTGTTTTTGAAGCTCTTTCAAATGAAGTAATTACTTCACCTGCGAATACTTTTAAAAACAGGGCATCATCACGAGTAGAACCACTATTAGCATTTCCGAATTTAACTGGACTTGCGTTTGACATGTGATTGTCTCCTTTATTGA
>Ga0209535_1002723_pt1 | contig 11476 bp, 12 predicted proteins | sample LinPmetageLP28_FD_184041 | JGI IMG/M metagenome (GOLD analysis project Ga0209535, IMG submission 184041) | Marine viral communities from the Pacific Ocean - LP-28 (SPAdes) (version 2) | ecosystem: Environmental > Aquatic > Marine > Oceanic | place: Pacific Ocean | collected 2009-08-22
AATACTGAATCATGTTGGGGAATCAAGGTGTAATTCCATGGCTCTTCCAGGAACCGTAAAGTCGGAGTGCCAACCAGTATAAGTCCGCTGTCGAGCGAGGGCCTGGGAAAGTCTAGTTCTACAATGTAAAGTTAACAGTGGCAATAAACGTTAACTCGTTTAATGAGAACTGTTATGAAAAAAACAAAACAAAAGATTGTGTTGTTCTTCTATCTCGTAGGCTTGATCGCCTTGAGTAGGATAATACCTCATCCACCAAACTTCACACCTGTACTTGCAATGGCAGTGTTCATGCCATACCTGACACGTGATCTATATTCGGCCATGCTAGTACCATTGTCGGCTATGTTTGTTTCGGATCTTTACTTGGGTTTGCATTCAAGTATGTTTTGGGTTTACACCAGTATCTTGTTAGGCACTACATTGAGTCATTACACAATGTCTATGAAGAAAACGTATGTTCACTTGGGATCCAACGCACTGTTGTCAGCAACGATATTTTTTGTGATAACAAACTTTGCGGTATGGATGTCTGGTACGATGTACCCACCTACACTGGACGGACTGATACTTTGCTACACAATGGCAATTCCGTTCTTTGGCAACACACTGGCAGGTACCTTATTTTACGTTTCTCTTTTGAGTCTTGTGTCCTACTCGGCAACAAACATATCAAGGAGATATACGGACGATGAAGAAACTATTACTAGCAGTCTTAACATTATTGTTTTTCCACACAGGGTCACAGGCAGAGCAATCTAAGGAATGTGTATGGGAGGATAATACTCCGTGCATAAAAATAACAAAATTCGTATTGAGGGATCCAAGTGTCCTTACAACGGCGTCAATGAGTGTTGACTATGTTGATCAGTACACGATAGAGAACACAAACACAATTGATACGGTACAAGCAATAGCCAGAATAACTGGATTGAACGTTGTGCAGTCAGGTCCAACAGGACAACAGACATCAGTGTTCATGAGAGGTATGAACTCCAATCACACAATGGTTGCCATCAACGGCGTTGCGATAAAGGATCATAGTACAACAGGAGGACTACACGACATAGGTGCAGACTTCATAAAACATGTCACAGGAATACAAGTGGTCAAAGGATCGCAAGGTACCCTTTACGGTGCGAATGCAGTAGGTGGTGTGATAAACTTCATAACCACAGACAGTTACGCAAACAGCATATCCACAACAGTGGGATCCAACAACACTAAAGGGATCACGCTTAAGGTACACAGAGACATAGACAATCATTCTATCAGCATCATAGCGGACGGAACAAAGTCAGATGGTATATCGGTTGCACCCTCAGGAACAGAGAAGGATGGGTTTGATGCCAACAACATTACAATCAACACCCACAGCAAGTACGATGGACTCGAAATGAGATCTACACTGATCAGAAGAACCAGTGACTCGGACCTCGATGGTGGGAGTGGTGATGATCTTGATTACACTGCCGAGAGTGGTATGAAGCTTTATCAACTGTCAAGCAAGGTGGACAACAGTCTCGGATTCTACAACATTACATTTTCTCGTACAGAATACGACAGAGAGTATGTGAATGGTGCAGAGATCGACAACTATGATTCTACTAGCAACACTGTGTTATTAACAAATACCATATTGAAAGACAAGTATGATATCACACCAGGTGTAGAGTACGAGGAGTTCGATGGTTCATTTAAAAACAGAGGATCATACACTGCAAGTGTCGACACAGGCGGTGAGAACATAGGATACTTTGTGAACGGTAACATGATTGTTTCGGACAAGTTGTTGGTATCAGCAGGTATCAGACAGGACGATCCAAGCCTGTTTGGTGACTACACCACGTACAGACTAGGTGGAACTTATGATCTGACAGGAGCGTTGAAGTTGAAGGGTAACTACGCAACATCTGTGAAGACTCCCACACTGTACGAGATGCACGGATCAGACAACTACGGCTACAACGGTAATCCAAATCTGCAACCAGAAGAAGCAGAGACCACGGACATTGGTTTTCAATACACAGTCGGAGACAGTGTGTTGGATTTCGTTTACTTCACAACAGATCTTAAAAATCTAATAACGTATGCAAACAGCACGTACTCGAATGGTTCAGGCACATCTAACAGACATGGTGCAGAAATGAAGTTCAACAGTCTGATCTCTGACAATGTCTACTGGAGGAACAGTGCAACATTCACAGTGGCCGAGGACGGCAACGGCACACGTGTCACGAGAAGACCAAAGTGGATGGGACTTACTGCCATAGACTACAAGAAGGACAGTTGGACCAACACAGTTGAATACTTGCACACAGGCAGTCATCTAGACATTGACTCCTCTACGTATGCAACTATAACCAAACCAGCGGTTGGTGTTGTGAACTTACACACCAGCAAGGTGGTAAATGACAAGTCCAACGTGGTGTTGTCCGTGAACAATGCGTTTGATAAAACATATGACAGACCAGACGGTTATGCACAGCACGGCAGGAATATACTGTTCACATACAAACTCCAGTTTTAAGTTTGTTGTTGGTGTTACACTGTTAATATAAATATCAGTGTAGCGCCACACTGTGACGCCGGATGTAACATGACGCCTGAGCTAGTGCTCTTTACTGGAAACAGAACGCCATTCCGTAAGCAATTTCTTGCTAACATTTTAAAAATAAGTTATAATAATAAGATGAAGAAAAGAGTTGCATTATTAATAGCACCGAGGATACAGGATGATTTTGGGTACACTCCTGCGGGTGCGTCTCTGGTCAAAGCTTCTATAATCAAAGCTGGCCACGAATGCAAAATATTTGATTTTAACGCAGAACTAGATTCGTCATTTGTTGAGCATCACGAAGAATTAGTACCTATAGACAACTGGTTTTTGAATCATAATTTTTATTCTGAAAAGGTCTTTACAAAGATATTAGAACTAGCAAACAGATGGGTGAGCATGGTCATGGAGTACAAGCCAACCAACGTTGGTATTTCTGTTTTTTCATACAACTCCCAAAGAGCAACACTGTTATTAGCAACATTGATCAAAGCAAGAGATCCTGGAATAAACATTTTTATGGGAGGTGCAGGATTAAACACAGACAACAACTTTGGTCCTTTCTGTATGGAACAAAGAGTTATGGACAGTTGGATCAGAGGCGAAGGAGAACTTTCGGTACAAGCATATTTGAAAGGAGATATGTCTCATCCAGGGATCAATGGTATCCCTCCAAAACAAATTGACAAAATTGACGATTTAGAATTTCCGGATTACAGCGACTACGAGTTAGCATCATACACTAATAAAAAAGGCCTGGTGGCTTTACCCATCACAGGATCAAGGGGGTGTGTTAGAGCATGTACATTCTGTGACATCGCAAGTATGTGGCCCAGCTACAAATACAGGTCCGGACACAGTATTGCTACAGAAATAAAAACCCAAGTTAAGAAGTACGGAGCAAAAGCATTTAGATTCACAGACAGTCTTATCAACGGTTCAATGAAGGCATTCAGGGACATGACTCATGAGCTGTCTACATACAGGAAGTCACTTAAACCGGAAGACAGATTCATATGGGATTCGCATTTCATAGTTAGATCAAAGAAACAAATGCCTCCGGAGGATTTTGTGAAAATGGCCGAGAGCGGTGCTGGAACATTATTGATAGGGGTCGAATCTGGGAGCCCAACGGTCAGGGAACACATGAAAAAAGGTTACACAGACGAGGATCTACATTATAGTTTGGGAGAGATATTCAAGAATAATATAAAAGTCAGGTTCCTTATGATCATAGGCTATCCTACAGAGACAACGGAAGATTACCAACAAACTTTAAGATTTTTTGACAAGTATGCCGAATATGGAAGGAAAGGATTAGTTGAGGAAGTAAACCTAGGACTTACATTAAACTTATTACCCAACACCCCTCTCTACGACAATGCACAAAAGCATGGACTGGAAACAACAAAGGATCACATCAACGACTGGGTATGCTCACAAAATCCAACGCTGGACTTCAAAGAGAGATTGAGAAGAAGGATAGAGGCACAGTATCATGTTGAAAAACTAGGGTACAAAGTTTTTGAATCGAAAAATTATGTACGTGCTCTGTCTATAGCGTGGGAGGAAGTGAAGACCATAATATCTAAAGGAAAAACTATAAAGGTAGATGCTTCTAAGATAAAGTTTGATAGGGAGAAAGGTGCGTTAGAATCGAAAGATTTTGATCCACTGAGGACTTACTAATGAACATACAAATAAAATTAGAACCCACGTTCTCGATCAAATGGCCTAACCTGCGTTATACCATAAACAACAAGATAATTTTTAACGGGGAATGTAAGCCCAACCATGAAAAATATCATGTCATAGACACCGACATAACTGATTTTCTACAAAAACAAAATCAAATTATCATAGAGCATTACGATAAATCCGGGAGGGAGACATTGGTTGACTCAAACAGAGACATTATATCTGACAGGGCATTAATACTCAGATCTATAAGATTAGACGACTCCCAAGTTCCTGAAGTGATCCTACACGATAAACCTTTTAAGATTAATTGGACAGACGAACAGTTGAAAGAAAACAAGGATAGACCAGAGTACATCAAAGATAACTTGTATTTTGGCTACAACGGAGTTTATAAATTCACTTTCAGCAACGACAGTACCAGAGAACATTTTATCAATCTTATAGAAAAAGAACGAATAGCGAATGTGCGTAACAAGAAAGAGATTGTTCGCCCCGATGGTAAGACCGTTGAAGCTTTTGAATTCACTGGAAGAATGGTAGACAGTAATGAATCAGAAGCTGTGACCATTGAGCAATTATACAACAGGATAAATGATGAGGATTGAGATACAGCTAGACTGCAATTTTAACAAAACTCCTCCTGCTTGTGTATTTTCTTCAAAACAAAATAGAAAGGAATTAACTTTAGAAAAGAGAAATGCTCTGGTGCTAGATTTTAATTTAAATGTTAAAGATTTTTTATCAATAGACTTTATAAACAAAGACGACAATGACGACAATGTTGTCATTATTAAAAAAATTATCATGGACGACATAGACTTGCAACATTTCATATATCATGGGTCTTTTACTCCAAGATACAATCCAGAATGGTTTGAGAAACAAGATCCAAAGCCGCCTACAAGTTATAGTCCTTGTACAGAACTAAGGCATTCCGGTGTTTGGAAGATGGACATACACACACCTATCTGGGAGATGCTGATGAAGGAATGGTTGAATGACAAAAGATAACATACCAAAACTACTTAAAGACGCTATGTCGCAAAATTCCTACGATATAGATGTCATAACCAAATATCTAAAGATTCCATGGCTGAAACTTGATATTACGTTTGACACACCCTCCAACGATGACATCAAGGAAACACTGTCTGAAACTGATTGGCGGGGGAAATGGCAGTTTCCCGATGATGGGAAGATGTCATACCAAGTGAAAGGTTGGAACGGAAATATATTCTTTGGCCCAACAGATTTCAAAAAATTCTTAGACATGAGCTCAGCAGGAGATAATCAACATGTGTATGACGAAGATAACAAATGTCGAAAATTTAGAAAAATCCTTAATTATGATTGGTGTGTGGACGATAACTGTTACATTAAAAAACAAGTTAAGAAAATACTGCCCAATGATGAGGACATCAATCTAGTAAATTCTTACAGCCTACCGCCGGGTGGTTACGTATTTCCACACCGTGATTATGCTATAGACAACATGGGATTGGCAAAAATATATGTGGCTCTCAAATGGTCAAAAGACAATATATTCGGCATGTATGGTTGCGGAAACATACCGATCAACGAGGGAGACGTATTTTTGCTTAACAACTACACCTTACCACACTGGGTCTATAACGGAAGCAATGAAGACAGAGTGGTAATAGACATAAGTGCTAATCTTCATTCACCGATGATCAAACAAAAAATAATTGACGCTTTTAAAAAATCTATGCTATAATATGGAAATGCAAGTAGAACTTATAGATAGCATGGGCACTGACCTGTCTGTTGTCAATGCGGCACGGGTGAGTTACAGCAAGACCAAAAAAACATTCGAGCAGTCAGATGAGAAACTGATCAAGTATCTCGCAGAGCACGAACACTGGTCACCATTCGCACACGCATCAATGCAGTTCAGGATCAAGGCACCTATATTCGTGGCAAGGCAACTTGTGAAGCACCAAGTGGGTCTTGTGTGGAATGAGGTCTCAAGACGTTACGTGGACCATGCACCAGAGCTGTACCGGCCAGACTCGTGGAGAGGCAGACCACAGAATTCAAAACAAGGTTCAGATGGAGAAGTAGAACTGGACCAAACGATAAATCACAACATGGAAACCACAATGGAAAGCTGTCTGATACTGTACAACAGTTTGTTGCAGAAAGGAGTCGCACCAGAACAGGCACGTATGGTCTTACCTCAATCGATGATGACTGAATGGTATTGGTCAGGCACACTGTACGCATTTGCGAGGGTATGTAACCTGAGATGCAAGCCAGACACTCAGAAGGAGACACAGGACGTGGCCAATGAGATAGATAAATTAGCAGACGAGGCGTTTCCCTACTGCTGGAAATATTTGAGGAAATAAATGAAACTAGGTATTGTAGGACACGGATTTGTAGGCACAGCAGTGGATCATGGATTCACCCGAGACATACAGAAGTTCATAGTTGATCCCAAACACAACAGCACCAACACCATAGAGGATCTGATCAAGTTCAAACCCGATGCGGCATTTGTGGCGGTGCCAACACCCCAGACAGAATCAGGAGAGTGCAACACAGACATACTGGAAGGTGTGATGCAACAGTTGAACAAATCAAAAGGATTGCTAGTCATTGTCAAAAGCACAGTACCAGCATACAAACTGCAGGCAATAAAAGAACAGTGTGTGGATCTTAGGATAGTGTACAACCCGGAGTTCCTGACAGAGAAGAACTACATAGAAGATTTCAGACATCCAGACATGCACGTGTTTGGTGGCACGAACGCAGACACCGATGCTGTTGAGAAATTGTACCTGGAACATTCAGAATGTGCAGAGTGTCCGGTGTTCAAAACGGATCTGATAACGGCCAGCATGGTCAAGTACTGCATCAATAGTTTCCTAGCAACAAAAGTCACATTCATGAACGAGATGTATGATGTGTTGAAGAATGCCAAGGGTGCTGACTGGAACACGTTCTCAAACATGATACAGACAGATCCAAGGATAGGTACATCACACATGAAAGTGCCGGGCAACGATGGACAGCGAGGATACGCAGGTTCATGTTTCCCCAAAGATACAAGTGCATTGGCATGGTACGCCCGTGAGATCTTGAACACACCGTTCACACAGCTAGAGACCAGCATAGAAATCAATAATAAACTTAGGACAAAGTAGGTCTATAAATATCAATGCATGTTTGAAAAGGAGAAAAAATACTTCCCAAAGATCACAGACCCACAATGCCAGCTGAAATGGAACTGGTCCACTCTGTGGCTGGGTGAAGGCACTACCAACTCATGTCACAGGTGTAAAAAGGTACCCATAGACCCAGACAACTTTGATCAGTTCCACAACCTTCCACACAAGATCAAGGAACGGGAGATAATGCTTTCAGGCAAATGGCCCACAGTGGAGAATGGAGGTAGTGGACACTGCCTACACTGTAAAAAGGTTGAGGATGCCGGGGGAACCAGCGATAGGATGAACATGCTTAAAATGCCCAATCAGGCACCACCCGAATTGTACAAAGACCCAACAGCAACATCAGTGACTCCACGGATACTAGAAATATTCCTAAACGACACCTGTAACATGAAGTGCACCTACTGTGGCGTAAATGACAGTAGCCAATGGAAGTCCGAAATAAGGAAGCACGGTGCCATGACTGATGCTGATGGCAGTGAACTTAAAAACTTCCGTCCGGGCAATCCTAAGATGCATAAAAGCAAAATACAGGGACTGTTACTCAAAAAAACAAAAGATTGGTTGTTAAAACATGGACACGAACTTTCAAGATTGCACTTGCTGGGAGGAGAGACATTTTATCAATCGGAATTAGATGAGATACTGGAAGTGCTGGGGAAGATGAGAAATCAAAACCTAGAACTCAATGTGGTTTCTAACCTAATGGTAAAGGAAGACAGATTCAAGCACGTCATAGAAAAAATTAGAAGGTTATGTAAAGATCGTAGGATAGGAAGGTTCGATCTGACGGCCAGCATCGATGGTTGGGGACCAGAGGCGGAGTATGCAAGGACGGGGCTCAAGTGTGATCACTTTGAAAAATTATTTGCCCATGCCGTTGACCAGAAATGGATGAGATTACATGTGAACCTTACAGTCACGTCCATGACTGTGAGAGCTGTACCGGCACTGCTTAATAAGATAAAAGAGTACAGGAAAAAAAACAAGAAAATATCTGTGAGAGCAGGGGCGTTAGATTCATCCACCCTCCACTTTCATCCTAGTGTCTTTGGAGAGAAGTTTTGGCAGGAAGATTTGAAAAACATCATGTCGCAATGGCCACAGGACGACGAACAAGATCGATCACAGATGAAGGAGATGAAGAGTATATTTGATTCCATAAGTAACCCAGAACCAAACCCAACTATGTTGAGAAGTTTCAAGCATTTCCTAGATCAATTGGATCAGAGAAGAAACACCAACTGGCGTGAAATCTACCCCTACTTGGATATCTAGGCACATAAATACTGACATGAAACCATGGTTTGTCAAAGAAGCAGAAGTAATAAAATTCCCAGAACCTGAGAAGAAGGTGTTGGACATGCCCAGTGTGGCATCGTACCCGGACTTCATAACGGGTGTCGCGGACCTAAAGGCACGTAGACACAAGGGAGACATATCACAGGCGTCACACGACAAGCTGTACACGGACCTGATACACAGATTCATGAGGAAGGAAGATGTAGAGAGCCCATGGTTCCTACGAGAGGCACCGGAAGATGATGCAATTAAAAATCGTGTTCTTACAGCACTCAATAAAAAAAAAGCCGAGGATCCTATATTTGATAAAGTTTATAAATCCATAATCGGAAAACAACTAGACACAAGAATTCAGAGTTATATATCGTCACACAAAGATGCAGACATAGGAGCCAGTGAAATGGCATTCCTAGTAAAAGAGATTCCGCAATTAGGAAAGACACAAGACGTGAAAGTATTCGTTAACAAATGGAACCAAGGTGAGGACTTTATCGATGTACAGAGTCTAGTACCAGACAGCGGTATGACAGCTCCGGCAGAGATACAATCTATTGTTGCTGACGGTATTCCAAAAGCACTGTTCCAGTCACTGACAAGGAATCAAAGCCAATTCACGAAAAGCGATGCAGGCCCGGCCGAGGGTGCCCTAGCAATAATGAGCAAGGAGATATCATACGCAAAAGATGGTGGTGATCTGTTGATAGCTGGGAAGAAAGTAGAAGTGAAAAGTGGTGGTAGAGGTGGCAAGTCCGGTGGCGGAAGACTATGGGGCGGTGAACCAATAGACCACACAGAGATGACAAACATTCTCAACAAGGTCAAATTCCAAATGAAAGGCAAATCAATCAGTGTACTTTCAGGAACAAGACCGATACCTGATAAGTTCCCAGGAAAAGTATTCATGACAGCCTGCACAAAAGCATGGTTTGGTAAAGCAGTACCGTCAGTTGTAAACAGTTTTGGAACTCCAGAGTTTGCAGTCAACTGGATGAATGCAGTGTACGAATTCTACAAATCAAAAGCAGGACACTCCGGTGTACTTGTAGTTGGCGTTGAAAAATATCTTTATGCAGTAAATGGTGCTCAAATGTTAAACGGGAAAGTAATGGGAAATCTCGGAGCATTGTACTACCCAACATCTAGACAGCCAAGAGAACTAGCACCACAAGTAAGAGTTTAATCAATACACACAATTCACAGCCCAGATCACAATAAGTATTTGTATGATCGACACACAGGGCAAGTTGCTGATAGCACCACCAAACATGCCGGATCCCAGGTTCCGTAAGACGGTGATATACGTATGGAGGCACGACGTGTCAGGTGCGGCCGGTGTGGTGATCAACAAGAAGTGCCAGCAACCAGATTTCAAACACATATGCAACGAGGGACTGGTACACAGACTGCCCAAGGTCAACCACCCGGTGTACTACGGAGGACCCGTACTCACGAACGTGGTGGGTGTGCTACACAGCACGGAGTACACGCTGTCCAGCACCAACACCCTGGTAGAGGGCGATGTGGGATTCACACTGGACAGGAAGATACTGGAAGAGATAGCCCGGGGCAAAGGACCCAAGAACATGATGATAACACTGGGCATGGCCAACTGGAGTTCCGGACAGCTGGAGGAGGAGATGGAACACCCCAGGAACCCTGCCATGAGTTGGCTGGTCATGGACTACGACGAGAAGCTGGTGTTCGGACAGCTGGATGATGACCGGCCCGAGGACATATGGGAGGACTGCGTTTCCCAGGCCATCAAACTCAAGACCAAAGAAATAACCTCAAAAGTTTTCAAAGACTAGTAGTTACAGGTGCTGATCACAGCATACCACAACCCGTCATAATCCCAGGCATAATCGTGCCGTTCTTTCAGGTATCGCTGTTGTATTGGCCATGCTTCTTTTTCCATCTCGGCCGTGCAGTTGAAATCCATGTCGTTCTGATCCTGTAGGTAGTGCACCATCTCGTGTAGCAGTACACCCAGATCCCATGCTTTCCTACGATCCCATGTGTCCGGCAGTATGATCGTGTCCGATCCCGTGTCGTACAACCCATGCAGGGTGTTGGGCATCTTGCTTTCCCCCTTGTAGAACATCTCTTCCATCTGTGTCTGTGACAGGAACAACACGTTGGGTATGTCATGGTTGGTGTCAAATGGTGTGTTGGCACCCAGCCATATCATCAGGGCGGTGAGGATCTCTTTCATAATCTGCAAGTATTTAGAATCATGTCCCGGGAAGTTATGTGTGCGGTTATAAACAGTTTGGTAATTTCAATAAATACCCATAAACGTATGCTTAGAAAATTAATGTTCATAATGATCCTGGGTGTGAGTGCCCATGCCAGTGAGCTCACTCACGAGTTTGGTAATCCTGCATTCTCAGGCAACGGCTACAGCCAACACGTGTTGAGCATAGAGCAACTGCAATACAGCAGGAAAAATGATGTCAAGGATGCTCAGAAATCGGCGGCCGCGGCCAAGAAGAGAGAAGAGGAAAACACCACAATCAACAAATTCATCAAGAATGTAGAGTCAAGGATCTACGCCAACCTGTCCAAGCAGTTGGTGGACAACATGTTCGGTACGGAATGTACGGGCACGTGTCCATCCAGTGGTACAGCCAACGTGGAAGGATCAACGATCTACTGGATCAAGGACTCCACGACTGACAACATAACACTGACCATAACAGACACAACAGGCAACGTCACGACA
>Ga0209535_1002725_pt1 | contig 11474 bp, 22 predicted proteins | sample LinPmetageLP28_FD_184041 | JGI IMG/M metagenome (GOLD analysis project Ga0209535, IMG submission 184041) | Marine viral communities from the Pacific Ocean - LP-28 (SPAdes) (version 2) | ecosystem: Environmental > Aquatic > Marine > Oceanic | place: Pacific Ocean | collected 2009-08-22
GCAGTTCTAACTCTCTCTTCTAGATCCTCCTGATCCTCGATGTTGGAAACATTGACTTCTACAAGGTTACAAAATTGGAAAGGTCGAAGAGCAATTTCACAGCAAGGGTTCGTGCCCCAATCCTTATCAAAGGTGAAGTAGAATCCTGGCTCCCCTGCACGGGAAATTCGCACCCGCTCCCATAGCGACTTAAAATATTCTTCTGTGATCTTGTGTCTCATCAAAACCACAGAGTTATTCGCTCTACCTCTTTGGGGATTCTTTTCGTACCAAGTGCCAGTCTTTGCAGACAGCATATCATTATCATCTGCTGAGAAGAGAGCGATCAAAGCAGCACGACGAATACCTCCTGCCAGGACGGCATCTGCGATATAGCAGACCATGTCATGTACTTCGATAGAAGTTAGAAACTCTCCATTTTGCTTTGAACTGAGAATACCGTCCAGCCGCAAAAGACACTCCTTCAGTGGCTGTGGGCCTGGTGCTTTCCCGCCAGAAGTTACTAACAATGCACCCTTTCGGCGAATATCAGAAAAATCAAAACGAAGTCTGGAGGTTCCCCTAAAGTAAGATCGAACCAAGGCCAAAATAGCATCAGCCCATCCCTCAATAGAATCACTGACCAAATACCTATAGGTCCTCAATCCATTAGGTTTACGAATTTCTGGTAACTTCTCAATATGATGGGATTGGACGGAATAACCGACTCCCGTACCACCCAGCAACAAAAACATTACCTCAGCAAATGCACGAACATCATCAATAGGCAAATATGCACAATTAAAAATACGATTAGGTGCAACTTCAATGGGTTTTCCACCAAATTGCATAGACCTCATAGAGGGTAGCACCTTCTTATCATAGACGAACTGGTATGCTTGTTCAATTTCCTCAGCAAGACCGGGGAACTTTTTAATATGCATTCCCTTGTTTCTATCGACTAACTCAGGATATAATTCTCTTCTCTGTTTATCTTCTAGATATCTGGCGTACTTCATATGAACTGTAATGTCGGATAAAATGCTTGTCGATAATTCCATGTTTGTCTCTCTTTATTATTTTTTGAGGTTCTTTCTGAACCTTTGGTATTTTTCTTTCAATAACTCTCCCTGGTCCTTTGCGGAAAGTGCTGGAGCTTCTCCCGTTGAATCTAATACTCGAATCTGAACATTTGAGGTGTCCATAGAAATATGATATACCAGTCCGTCGGGCCCATTGCGATTCTTTGCGATAAAAAATCTTCCTAAATTCTGTTGCTTGTCCGTTACTGTTCTCGAAAGTGAAAAAATGAAATCTGCCACGAAACACTTATTGTAAGCCTCAGAAATAGCCTCCATCGTAATCACTTCTGCATTCAGACCAGATCTGTTAGTTTGAGATGCGGTCCAAACACAGCAACCAAATTCCTGTCCTAGGCCTCGCATCTCTTCATAAATAGATTCCAGTTCATGTCTTTTCTCATTTTTCCCAGAAACAGGTCGTAACAAGTCACCATAATCGACAATAATCATATCAGGGAGAATGTCTCTTGAACGTAACTTATCCAGGTGAGTACGCAAAGTTCGGGTAGAAGCTGATTTTGTTGGATATTCTTTAACAAGAAGCACTCCTTCAATGTCCATTACTTCTTTATAAATTTCATCCTTAAAATCGTGCAAGTTTGACAAAGGATACTTAGTTAAGCAAGAATCGTAACGACCAGCAACCACTGTATCTGCCAATTCTAAAGTATAGTGAACAACTGTCTTTCCTTCTTTTAGTGCTTGGGCCCCTAAGTGAACAAGTGCCATTGATTTTCCGGCCCCAGTAGGAGCGATAACTACTCCCAATTCTCCTTTGCCATGGCCACCCTTAAAAAGTACATCGATCTCTGGCCAACCGGTAGAGATGGGATTTCTAACCTTTTTCACAAACCTTTTCTCGAAATCCTTTACAAAATCATATCCCTGGTCGGAACTATCACCTAACTTCAATGCGTCGTTAATAATCTTAGAGATTTCATCAAAAGAGGACCTCTGCAGCAAACCAACTGACCGAATCATGGCTTCTTTCAGTTTCTGCTTTCGACAAAAATCGAGAGCAGTGTTTTTTACATATTCAGTGCCGGAAACCGGAGAATCGTGGATACGAGCAAAGTAGTTTCTAAGCTGCTTTTGAGTTGCAGGGTTTTCATTCTGCAGGTCCGATCGAATTATTGAAATCATGATTTTATATGTGGGATGTACCATATACTTTTCGCGATATTCAAAGATCTTTCTTACAAAAACCCTCAGATAATGAAGTTCTAAAAAATTTACGTCCAGCACTTCCATAATCTGATCCGCAAATGGCCTATCTTGTAAGATAAGCTGACATAGAGATTCTTGAAAATCCTTCCCAAACTTACTAAAGTCTGTTTTCTTATTGTTTTGCAATTGTTAACTCCCCCACCTAAATAATATACCCTATTTTTGTTTATTTGTCAAGTGCTTTGTTTCCTTCAACCAGGTACCGTAACATAGGCAAATACTCTTCCCAACGATAGGAACCAAAGCCGTGTTTCAAGGAACTAGTCTTTAGGCTCGTAGCGTTTAGTTCGTGAACAAAATTCTCAAGAATATACCGAAGCTGCTGACTACCTTGCACAGAAATACTAGGTGGACTTAAGTTCATGACTTTGTGATTTAGCAATACGGTGTCCCATCCTTCAAGAATATTTTGGAACAACTTTAAATTACTTTCAGTGTTTTCGCAGTGTTTCCGAACATCCTCCAAGGAATAGTTGACATCCTCCCTCAAGAAAGAAAAGCGCTTAGAGACGGTCTTTAAACCAACACCTGCAATTCCCACCAGATTATCAGATTTATCCCCAACAATAGCGCGAGCTACAACAAAATTCTCAGGGGAAATGCCATATTCTTCTGTGACTGTATTTTTTGACCAGGCCTTCTTTTGGATTGGTCGATATAGCACCGTTTCGTCGTCACAAAGCTGCAGGAAATCCTTATCAGAAGAAACTATGACCTTCTGCCAGCCTTTATACGTTGGTTCTCTTGTTACAAAGGAGATAATATCATCTGCCTCAACATGATCTAACATCAACTGCATAACCGGCATATCATTTAACATTTCCATGAGAACTCTTTGCTGCCAGACCATATTCTCCTTCTCTGACTGCGCTGACATGCCCTCTACTTTATAGTTCTTCCTTAGTGGCTTACGGCCTTGCTTGTATTCCTTGACCGTCTGACGGCGCTTCTGAGAGCCTCCAGAGCCATCCCAGCAAATAATTACTTGATCTGGTGAAATCTCTCTAATCAGCTTTTTTAGTGAATTAAGGAAACCTACAGTGCCACCAACTGGATTTCCGTTTGTTGAAATTGATGGATTTACAATATAATTCCTGATGAACAAATTTAAACTATCAATTACCAATAACCGCTTCATTTTACCCCCAAGTAAAAACTCTCAACATACTTAATATAGCATGTTGAGAGCTTCTTGTCAAGTCAAAATATCTAGGCTTCTTCTTCGCCGTCGATATCATAGAATTCACTAGCCTCACCATCTTTCTTGTCGAATCTAAGAATAACCTCTTCCTCTATTAGCTGCAAGACTCGATTATAAAATTTCTCACTTTCCAATTTCTTCATCCAATGAGCTTTCTGGAATTTCTCTGTTGTTCCATCTTCATAGTGAAGCTCATACCAGGAGCCAGAAACAGTAAGATGTTTTGAACTCTTAACCGCGTCGAGCCAAGATTCTTCGTCTTGGATCTTTATATCGTCCCCTGCCCACACAATTTTGAAAATACACTCTCTAGCGTCAGAGCCAAACCGAGATTTCTTAATTTTGGCCTTCACCTCTGTGCCTACCCGGAACGCCTTCTCATCGTAAATAAAGGAAGCCTTACCACGACGAGCAGTTAACCAAATACGGAGAGAATACGCATATATCGCTGCCTTTCCTCCAGGAGTGAAATACGGCTCAAGACGTTGTTCTGCGATATTGCTGGTAATATTAGTTTTCAACTGGTTCAAAATAAGAAAAGTGGACTGAGAGTTTGCAAGAGGCACGGTTAGCTTCGCGAAACCCTTTGAGAGGATACGAGGCTTAACTGCCATACTTGACAGAGGATTAAAATCTCCTTCAATATCAGTTTTACTAGCAGTCATAGCTAGTGAGTCCCAGATGAAGAGCATTCGGTTTGGATTGTTGGCCATTAATTCTTCAACTGTTTCTAGAACAAACTCAACAGACTCTGCCTGAACATAGATCAAATTCCCTAAATCGCAACCTGCCTTTTGCAAAAACTCCGGATCAACCGCAGACTCTGAGTCAAAATACACCACATCAATTCCCATTTTCTGGGCATTTGCTGCGATTTGCGCTGCCATATAAGACTTTCCTGCTGAACTTAATCCTGCGATCTCTGAGTACTTCCCAATTGGAATTCCAGCATACTTACCCCGGCAGATAATAGAATTCAACCATCTTGAACCAGTAGGAATCCACTCTTTGACTTCAGTGGGACTAGATTCGTTCAAGTCATGAGCAAGTATTTTTTGTGCTTTCTTGTTGACTAGCTTTCGCATGTCCGATATGGACAGTTTTCCAGGCTTTGTTTTTGTTTTAGCCATCAGTAACTGCCATCAATAGTAACATATCCGGCGTTCTCTGTGTTGACAGTAACAGACCAGTTATCGGTAAAATACTGCGAGGCCTCGCGCAGAAGATACCAAGGAGCCTTCATAGTGAAAGACATCTCAACAGACCCACGCTTGTGATCATACCTTGTTACATCCTGCTCTACCCAATCATGATCCCAGACGGTTTCTTCCATAACCTCTGCGCAAAAACTAGTGAACTCCTCAGAACCTCGCTCATAGCCTCCAAGAAGACCCTTGGTGCGCAACTTATCAAGAGCCCAGTTTCCGTTTTTATAAAAAACGCCAGTTGTAGCTGCTTCTGCTAGTTCATTAATCACATCCGTCTCTGCAAAAGCATCTTCATGCCAATCATCGTTATAATGCATAATATCACATGCTTCTTTCCAAGTGAAAACTACTTCTGTGTCAGACGCAATATCGAACGCCTTCAACCTATCAATCAAATTACTCATTCTCCCTCCAAGGAAATCAAAAAATCAAAAAAGTTGGCACACTTTAACCGGTGTGCCAGCGGTTTGCAAATCTAGCCGTCGCCATCGCCATATGGATTCAATTTAAATCCAATATTGACCGCAAACTAACGTACCATGCCGCCAGTGAAGAACATTGGGACTCGAACCCAAGTTAGTTTGCGTTTGCGTTTTCCAACATCATTAGCGTGACCCGCCCACAGGTGAAATGCTTAGTTTATCATCCTTAGAGAAAGCGTCTTGGAGAGGCCAAGGATGAGTTAAAATATTTCGGACCAATGTTGGTGGTGAGCATACGAGGCATCTGTAAACCCATGCCTCCCTGCGGTTGGGGGAGTTAATCTGTTGTAATTACTGTTGGATCAATAGAGGAAGGGGAAGCGGTAACAGTAATCTCTTCAGAGACTTCGTTATCTACAACCTCAACTGCCTTCATCTGTGCTTCTGTCACGTCAAGAAACCCGCTTGAAACACCTTCGAAGCTGCTTGAGACAGCGTCGTCATTGTCAAGAGAAGTAAACGCTGCCCAGGAGCCAAGGATTAACACAAGAGCAAAAAACCCCAGGAAAGCTAATCCAGACTGTGTCTGAAGGTATTCCGTAAAAGTTGGCTCACTTGGCGAGATGTTCTCATTTTCATTTTCTGTCACGTTATTCATCCTTTATTCCGTTGCCGTCATGCCAGTGTCACCAGTTTCGGTGGTACCAGTAGTACCAGTGTCACCAGTTTCGGTGGTACCAGTAGTACCAGTGTCACCAGTCTCAATGAGGGTATCCATGTCCACACCAGTATCAGTACAGACAGGATCCTCCCCACAGCCCACGAACATTAGCAGAGCTAATACAAGCATTGCACCTCCAAAAAGGCCTGCAAAAATTTTATTTCCATTTTCTCTAAGCATTTATAACTTTCTCCTCTAAGCGTTAATTAGCTGTTCAAATGCGGCATCGACTGCTGTTGTCGAACCGCTGTTGTCGTATTTGACAACATCTTCATTCTCTGGAGCGACTTCTCCAGCAAGCCACTCATCAAGCATAACTTGAATTTCTTCTACTGTCTTTTTCGAAAACTCCTTTTCGTAATCTGGAATATTATCCAACCACTCTGTACACTTCTCGCTTCCTCCGATGTTATCGGGGCACAAACTTGAAGACCTCCTGCGGGGAGTCAAAGTCGTCGAAGGGAATCTATCCCCTTCACTTTTCCCATACTTGAGAGTAATGTCGATTCCTTGATCAACATCCGTAATATCTCCATACTCAGGGTTTAAAATCAAGCCTAGCAATTGCTCATAAGCTTTCTTTCCGAAACCCCAAATGCGCACACCCTTTTCTTCTTCTCCACGAACAATGACAGGAGCGAAAAAACGCTGCTTAGCCATCAGATCAAGGGCAACCTTTCTTGACTCTTTTGTTCCATCACGGAAGAGCGAACGAACAAAGGAATTCAGAGGATCATCGACTCCATACATACGGTATGGGCTCAGGAACCCAGGGTTCTTGCCCAGGTTGTAGTGAAAGTAGTATTCCTTAAATGGGTCGCCATCTGGTGTCGGCACAATTCGAATATCTTGGCCTCCCTCTTGGGGTTTCCAAAATACTCCGTCGCCGCCGCCACCGCCCTTACTCTGAAGGGCCTCCATTTTTGCGCGCATCTTGTCCATATTAATAGCCATTCTTTTTTCTCCTAGTTTTATTAGTTTTGTATATGTGGACTATAAGCCAAAAGGTAGCCATAGTCGTTTTCGTACTGTGTAGGGAAGACTCCAAACGAAACATTCACAGTCTCGTCTAAAGCTTTCTCTCTCATTTGCGAAACAATCTCCTTATGAAGACTGCCTTCTTCTCGCAACCTTTTCTCACCTACCCCATAAATATAACCCATATCTCTTATGCTGTCAAGTGAAAAAAACAAATTTTCTGCATTTTCTTTCATATCAAAAATGCCAAACGTGCAAATGCGCCCAGTCTCAGAAGGGCTACGAAGGCTACCCATCACCGGGGCTTCATTTCGAAACACGTTAATCATGTGGACAGTAGAAACCAACAAATCATTAATCTTGTTGTAATAATCCATAACCGAAATATCTCCCACTATCTCTTCTAGTGCCAAATTGGAAACCAAATAGAGGCGACGTATTGCTGCTGACCTTGCGTAATGTTGAAGCACGTTATATGTGACTTTCTCATGCTTCTTTTCTAGGGATCCCAGCAACAAAGGATCCGGTCTAATGTAGAGGATGTCTGTTTCCGACTTTGCTCTAAGCTGCTCTATAATGCGAAGAGCCAAAGCGGAGATGTGACCAGAACCTCCAACAATAAGTAGAGTTTCACCTCTAATTTGACTAAGAAAGTCCGAAAAATCGGGAGCATTTTGTTCATACTCTTCCGGCCCCTTTTCATACTTTATATTATAGCAGCTCTTGCCCACTTTGTCAACATCTATTTGAAAAACATTGTATTGTGGATATTTTTGGAAGCATTGAGCAATATTACAGCCTGCTTTGCCAAGACCAATAATATTCATTCTTCGCTCTCTGCTGAACCTTCTTTTCCTGCATCATAGCCGATACACATTGCCGCTCGAATTCCTATTTCCTCTTCTTCCGTGAGATCCACATGCTTTTTGAAAATATCTGTGGCACTCTCAATAAATACAATCTCTTTATCCATTCTGCTGTAATGACAGAAATCAGAAATTGTCTCAAGGTCTGTTTGCACTTCTTGAATAATCTTTTTTGCAATCTCAGTCGTTATTTTCATTCTTCGTCCCATTTCCATCCCATTCGTAAAGTTAGGTCCCTGTACTCATCATCGTTATCAACCGCTTCTGTGTGATCATTTAGCCATTCCAGTCCATCGATGAATGGCTTGTGTGTTGTCCACCATCTACTGCCTGCCTTTTTTACTTGTTCTGAAAATGTCTCTGTTTTGCAGTATATGTGATACCACATTACTGAAATGCAGCTATCTCCGTCCTCATTTGGCAACCAAGCAGTAATTTTACCAACTGAGCCTGCCGCCATATCAGCACAATCCCTAGTTAGAATGATATTCTTGTTGTGATCAAAATTTTTATTCATTCTTCACTCTCCATTTCCTCAAAATGTGTGTCTGAGGTTCCTACGTACCAAGTCTTTTTTAGGCTATTCATCTCGATGAGAATGTCTATAATGTCTTCAAGAATATCATTGACCTCTTCTAGGCTCTCAGCACTATCGGCATTAACAAGGCGGAAAAGGGTCTGGCGAATGTTCATTCTTCGCTCTCCCTACCAAACAAGCCTTTGATGATTAGAGCATTCCTGCCATCCTTCATCTTTATCTTTTCAGCATTGTCGATTGCCTTAACACCATCCAGAAAGCCAGTCTCGTATTTCATATCAAAAGGTTGTGGCAACGATAGCCAGCCAATAGAAAGACCAATAGAAAGACCACCTAAGAAAAATAATGTCTCAATCATTCTTCACTCTCCTTGAACGACGCCAGAGCCGTCCTCATCCCGTCAATATCACGTTCCCAACAGTAGAATAGCCAGCCAGCGGTTCCAAGTTCTTGAGTCTCGTCTGTCTTCTCTTCTTCTCTCCATTTGTTATTTGCCCAGTCATACTTACTCACTGAAAATGCCTTTATGCGTAGTTTTAGGTCATCGTTTTCGCGAAAGAACTCCTGAAAGATTCCTTTGTATCTGGATGAGATAAATTTTCCACTTGCCCACACCTCATCGCCGGGTTGAAGGCCGTGTATATAAAAGTCTTCGTCAACCAGAGGGTTTTTCATTCTTCGCTCTCCTTTTTAAATTTTGCAAGTATTTCTTGTTCGACTTGTTGAACAGCAAAGTATATAATTCCCAACGCTGCAAGTACATAACAAGCCATGCCAAAAAAGACAGCAATAATTTGACCTATTAGGTCTTCAATCATTCTTTATTCTCCTTCGCGCCATAAACATCTTCTAACCATTCTTGTATCGTGGCTCCAACATCATAAAGTCTTGTTCCGCTTTCATCTGTCTTGCCAAACCCTACTCTTACAAAACCGCACTCTACACAGAAAGAGGCCAATGCATCAGGAACAGCAAACCATTTTACATTTTTATCGCAACGGGGGCAAAAGTCCCCCCTAACCTTTGGTTTGTCATTCACTCTTCTTTCTCCAGTTCATTAGCAAGCCTTTCAAGCTCTTCTATTACTTCTGCGAAACGAATATTCCCCGGCAAGCCGTTTGGAAAAGTGTGTTCTATTAAATGAAGGTTGTGAGGTATGTTAATAAGACCTTTTCTAAGGGTCTCGGCTTGGTTCCTCAAAATACCTGCAATAACAATATTCATTCTTTGTTCTCCTTGTTTTCAAAACGCTTAAGAGCTTTAACAGCTTCGATCAACAACTGTTCTGCGTCATGAAATTCGCCTGCTGTTTGAAAACTAGAACAAGCGTATTTTGCTGCATTAACGACCCTTCTTTCTAAATGATTAAGTTTTCGTATCTTAAACCAGTTCATTCTTCATTCTCAAAGAGATATTCTTTCGAGAGCAAGGAGAGCAAGTCTCCCAAAACCATGCTATCAAAAGCCTTCTGGAGCCGTTCACCCTGGACAGACTCGGGGCCACCGAACATCGTTCTGGTTGTTTCCTGTTTATCTTTTCTCGGCGTGATGTAATAATCTTCGTCAATAGAAAGTGGATTGTACTTTTTTAGCTTGTCTGGGCTGTATAGCCCAACGAAACCGTCACTAAACTGCACATACACCTGTTGTGGGATAAGAGGTTGACCACAAAGCTCTTCCATAATCTCTGAAACAGTCCCGCATTGCCCTATGTAGTCTTCGCTTCTGGTCTCATTGTTCCAGCGAGCACGAAGCTCCACCTCGTAAGGAAGAACTATTGCTAGATCACCGACTTTCATTCTTCACTCTCCTTGTCCAAAACGAATTTTCCATTCATCAAAAGTCATAGAAGGGGGCTCATGATAAGGCTGAATTGAAAAACTGTGACATGGACTAGTCTCTTGCTTAATATAATTCAATGCTCTTTGAGCATCTGTTTTAGTGTCAAAGATTATTTCATTGTCGTGTTCATCACCTGACAGTGATGTCATTGAAAATGATAGTGTATGTTTCATTCTTCGTTCTCCATGGATTCAAGATATAAAAACAACTCTTCTTCAAGTCTAAGCATAGCATTCCTAAAATGCAGAGCCCTCTCAAAAGAACGGTCACGCTTCTTGGCTTCCTTGAATGCTTCTCTGAGTTCTGTGATCAAAAGAGTCAGGTCAGGTGATTTCATTCTTCCCTCTCCATAATCGTTTTGAGCACTTCTTTCAAGGAGACCGTAATGACCACAACATCTTCTAGCCAGTACGCGCTATTACTATTTAAACGATATCTAGCATAATAATTCCCATATGAAAACTTAATATCATCTTCTAAGGAATACTTTTCAAGGCCTGCAATCTTTTCATCTGCAATTTCTCTTGCGATCTCAGCCAGATGTTCATTAATATCTGGCATCATTCTTCGTTCTCCCTTTCTTGCAAATGTTCTTCTAGTATTCTCACCAAGCAAGCTTCCTGCTCTTCTGTTAGATCTCGCATATCACTATCTTCTCGGACGTGACCAGGGGAGTTTTTTGAACTATTCCAGTAATGTACTTTTCCTGGGTAGGTGATCCTGTAGACTAACTGGGTATCGTACTTTTTGATGTCCTCTGGGTAAGGATAGTCAAATTCCTTCAACTTGTTTGAGCCCAGCCGGTAGTATGCCCCATTGATGATGTATATATCATGAATCGTTGGAGTCGTTGGTGTGTAAGAGCCAACTTTTGATAAAAGTTCGTGAAGAGTCATCTCTGTTTCCTAAATACAATATAACATATTCTAGAAAGGATGTCAAGTCTTTTGTTCTTGTCCGAGAGACCAGCACCATCGGCATCGGGCCTCGTACACCCCAGTTGAGCCTATTTGTACTTGTTCCCCGGTGTCATGAGCAGCTAACCGGTATGAGCGAGTAGCAGGCTTTCCACAAGTAATTATCTCGCCGTCGTCCCACACTTTAGCTACACACACAGCGGTTAGTTTTGTGACCTTGTCCGCTACCGCAAGAAGCCGTGCCATTGGCCCAAATGGGTTGCCGTCAGAATCTAGATCAAGCCCTGCTACAATAACCCTGCGACCTCCGTTCGCTTGTTTTTCTAATACATCTACAATTTCATCATCTAAGAATTGTACCTCATCTAGTCCAATAACTTGTCCTGTTAGCTGAAATGGGTATTTATTGGTTAAGCTTTTGACGTGGTCCACATCCTTAACAGGAATTGCCTCAAGCTTTCCTCCTATGTGTGTCGCAATAGAGTCATCTGAGT
>Ga0209535_1002726_pt1 | contig 11473 bp, 8 predicted proteins | sample LinPmetageLP28_FD_184041 | JGI IMG/M metagenome (GOLD analysis project Ga0209535, IMG submission 184041) | Marine viral communities from the Pacific Ocean - LP-28 (SPAdes) (version 2) | ecosystem: Environmental > Aquatic > Marine > Oceanic | place: Pacific Ocean | collected 2009-08-22
ACAATCATATTATCCAACATCACCTTCAGGAACATTTCCAGAAAGAGCTGATGTACCTGATAGTAATTATACTATGCCAAGTAGTGTTAATTCTAGATATGCAGGAACTAAATTAAAATCTTTAGATTATAATTTCTTTACACCTTCAGGTTCAATAGGGCCAGGGGTACAATTACCAATCCAACCCGTAAATAGAGGTTTAAACCCTATTAGTTATAGAGTAGCAAATGAATTTTTAGATGGATCCGTTACATCTTCATTCCAACAAACCACATTGGGTGCTGGATCATCAAGTTGGCAAGGTGATAGTAAACAAAATAAAGGTGAATCAACAATTGATAAACATCCTATTTATATGGCTCGTTTTGAGAATTCATATGAACAATTAAATTTATATAATTCATACCAGTTTAATATAGATCAACTAATTGAAGTCCCAAGAATAGATATAGCAGGTAGTGAAGTAACCCCTAACTCAATAACAATAGATGGATCAAATGAAAATAAAAAAGTAGTATCAAGTGTATTTGAACCTAAAAGAAAAGTTGCTGTTAGTTATTTAAATCCAAAAACACCGGCAATAGATTATACTACTTTAACTATTGGTAATTTTGATATATTATCAGGTGCTACAGAATTTTTAACTGTAAATGCAAATGCTAAAAGTAGAGTATCTGGTTCATTAAGATACCAATATGAATTAGGTGGTAATCCTTACACATCAAGTGCGTTTCAAACTGAAGATACTGTACAAATGGTAACAGGTAGTAATACTATACCAAAACCTGGGTCAGCAGGTAATTTTGTTGTAGATAGACCATTAGTAGCAACAAATGCCCCAACAGTTACTAATACTTTTACAGGAATAATAACGGGGGTGCCTGTTTCATCTACTAGTGGGGGAACAGGAGCAACTGTTGATATAACCTTTTTAAACGGTGCAGTAAGCGTTGTAAGAATTAACCAAACAGGAACAGGATATACAGTAGGAGGAAGTATTTTTATCGATAGTAGAAATATAAATGATAAATTACCATAAAACAAGAATATAAATATTTATAATAAAGAAAAATAATGGCAAGTGGAAATCCAACAACTATTGACAGTAATATTTTAATCGATATTTTAACAGGTGATATATCTACTAATACTTTAACTACATCAATACAAGGATTTTTATTAAGTGGTAGTTTAACTACTGCTGATGGTATAGGAGATAATGTAGGAGAAGCTGGAGTAAATATAGTTAATCCTCTTGTTTCATATACAGCTACAAATGGTACTTATACTAATTTAGAAACGTTTTCTGCAGGTGGGGGAACAGGAATGACTGTAAACGTAACAGTTAATGCTAGTACAGTTAATGTTATACAAATAGTAAATGGTGGATCAGGTTATTCAGTAGGTGATTTTATAGGAATAAAAGATGCTACTTTACTAGCAGCTGGTAGTACAATAACAAATGGTACTTTAACTTCAAGATCTTTAACAGCAACAGATTTAACAGGAGGTGGAACACCTTATATGCTTAACTTTAACCCATCACCAGTTTCAGCTTCATTTGGAGTTGTTCCTGATTCTCAAAAATTATTAATAGGTGGACCTCAATTAGCATTATATCATGCATATAATACTACAGTTAGTCAATCATTATTTAATACTAATTTACCACAAACTTCTGATAATAATAAAGGAGCAGGAACTTTACTTTGGACAACTTCAGGTTCCGATCCCGCAAATTCAAATAACTATATGACTTGGGCTCCAGATGGCTCTGATGCTCAAAGTTATCAAGATACTAATATACCTTTTAAAATTGAAAGAGGTGATGTAATTAGAGTTGAGGGAATAAAAAATATTACTGATCCAGATACTAATTCTTCTTCATCTATTAATATAGAAGAAGATTTTGTAGTAGAAGGTATAGTACCTTATTATTATTCTTCCTCTTTTGATGATAACCAACAAAATAGAAATGCATTAAGTGGTTTTATACAAAGAGTGGGAGCAAAAGAAAATGAAAATTTACTTGGAGCTGATCCTTTTGATCCTAGTGCTCCTAATGACATTGGGGGAAATTATTCAACACCAGGTAATAGTTATACTTTTACTACTTTTGTTGGTGGACTTACTAGAGCTAATGGTAATCCAGGTAGAATCAATACATTTACTTTAGATACAACAGCAGGAGCTAATTATACTGTTGGCCAAGTTTATACTTTAAGTGGAGGGAATGGTAGTGGTGCAACATTTAAAGTTTTAAGTTTATCTGGTCCATTAAGAGTAGCAACAGGAGTAATAGACAACCCAGGAGCAGGATATGAATTAGGAGATACGCTTAATATTGCTGGTGGAGGAAGTAATAGTCAACAAACTATTGATGTTTTTTCATTCTTAGATGTTGGTTGTACTATAAAAAGAAATGGAGTAACTCTTACTGACTGGAATGGAGGAGCATCTTCTCCTGGTGGAGGAGGAAAAATTGAAATTGTAAGTGATTCTGCTCTTGCTTATTTTCCAGGATTTATATCAGTAACATTAAGTGAGGGTAGTGGATTTCAGATTGGAGATCAAATTATAATAACTCAAGCTCAAAGTTCAATAGCAGGTCAATGGTTTCCTAATAATTTTGCTGGAAATTTACCTACAAGTTCACCATCATCCCCGTCATTAGCAATAACACTTGCCAATCCAGTTTTAGGTAGTCTAACTTTTAATAATAACTTTACAGTAGGGGTCGATGTTAATTCACCAATTGTAGGTACATCAGGAGCAGCTACGCCATCAGGTTCCCAAGTAGGTTATCATTTATATGAAGAAGGTGAAGTTGCACTTACTGCAGATACATTTATTCAAGTAACACCAGATCCTAATGTTACATTAAATGGGTTATTATTAGGTGAAGTAAAGAAATTTACAGTAAGAAGACAAATAGAAGCTGATGATAAAGTAATGCTTAAAAACATAAACCCACCATCAGGATCAAAAGGAATAGAAACACCATCAGGACAAGGATTTTTAATACCAAATGATTTTTCTGAAGTACAAAAATCAAATGCATTAAATATAATTAATCAATTAAGAGCTAAAAATGCGTTTAATAAACCAATTGAACCAGGAATAACAGATGGTGGAACTAGTATATCAGTTCAAGGATCAGGATCAGATACTATAATTAATATACCTTAAAATATGCCAAACTCGATTAAAATAGCTGAAGGTTCAATAGCAAATGCTTTAACAGCAGGTAGTGTGCATATTGGTGTAGGTGGTAAAGGTCCTACTTCAACAACAGGATTTTACACTGGTATAAATCCTCCATCAGGTGGTTATACTGTATATTACAATAAATCAGGAGGACCTTCAATTACTACTAAAGCTAATGACGCAGCTTTAATTGCTGAAGCTAGTGGGGCATCTGGAGAAACATTTACAACTATAGCTCAAGCTTTAGCATACTACGCAGATCAAAGTGATAAAATGGTAATGCATAATCCTATTGATAAGATGGTAACTAATGGTTTAGTATTTTATTTAAATGCTAACATTATTCCATCATATCCAAGATCAGGTACTAGTTGGATAGACATAAGTGGTGAAGCAAATAATGGTACTTTAACTAATGGTCCTACTTTTAATTCTACAGGTTGGATTGAGTTTGATGGTGTAGATGATAGAATTAGTGTAGGTAATCCTACATCATTAAATTTTGTTACTGATGTGTCTTGTGAAGTTGTGTTTAAAAGAAATAGTAATGCAGTAACTAACTTAAGACTATTATCTAAGGGTGGTGGTGGAGCTAGTACATCTCAAAATGGCTTCAGTTATTTTGGAAGTAATACCTCCATTGCTTTTGCTTGTACCAACAATGCTGTAAGAAATATACAATCAGCAACTATAACTACTGGTAAATGGTACCATGTTGTAGGTATTATAGATCAAACATCAAACAAAATAAAAGTATATTTAAATGGAGTTTTGACAAATAATGCAACATTATCAGGAACAGGAACTATGGTAGGTACCAGTGATTTAAATATTGGGATGTTCGGAAATTCTTCTTTACCTTGGGATGGAGATATTGAGAATGTTAAAATTTATAGTACACCATTAACGGAGGCAGAAGTATTCCAAAACTATTATCAAGGATCAATTGTAACAGATGGTTTAGTATTTGCCGCAGATGCTGGTAATTTAATATCATATGAAAATGGTGAAACTACAGCATATTCATTAACAGGTTCTTTTAGTGGTACTTTAACTAATGGAGTTGCTTTTAATGGGGGTAATGGGGGTTCCTTTGATTTTGATGGAACAGATGATTATATTGTTTTAGATAATAATTTAGTAAGTGCTGTAGGTGGGAGTGGTAATGATACAGAATATACTTTAGAAGCATGGATATATGTTAGAACTTCTTCGGGAACAACAACCAATGCAGATAATATAATAGGACATACATCAACTACGGGATTTGGAATGCAAGTTGGAACAATTAATTCTAAACCAAGAATAAATTACGGTGCTCGTAGTGATAGTAATTTTTATGGTAGTACTTTTGAATATAATGAGTGGGTTCATATAGTACTAACTAGAAGATCACTTAACCCTGAATGTCACGCATATTTAAATGGTGTGTTAGATGTTTCATCCACTAGAAATCTAGATATATTATCTCCAGCAGATGGTGATCTTACTATTGGGGGAGGTGGTGGAAGAGTAACCGGATATTTTGATGGGCTTATGGGTCCTGTTAAGGTTTATAGTAAAGAACTCACCGCAGAAGAAGTAGCACAAAATTATAACGCAACCGTAAATAGATACAATTAATATGAAAACATATATTATTATAAACATGACAGAAATAGGATTAGTTAATTTCAATGAAATTTTAGAAACATCCGAAGCAACACTTAGATTATCAATTAATGAATTACAAACTGTTATTAAATGGGAAGGTAGTGAACCTTCATTTGTATCTAGTTTAAGTTCATATGATGGACCTTATACACATTCAGAAATACTAACAATAATGGCTACAACAGCATGGACAGATCCAGACCCTCAAGAATAAAATCAATGATAACTTGGAGTAGAAATAATAATTTTATATATTTATAATTAAAACAATACAGCAATGGGATATTTAAATAATCAGGTAGTAACAGTTGATGCTATCTTAACTAAAAAAGGAAGAGAATTATTAGCAAAAGGTGATGGATCTTTCAATATAACACAATTTGCTTTATCTGATGATGAAGTAGATTACACGCTTTATAATCCAAACCACCCTTCAGGATCGGCTTATTATGGTGAGGCAATTGAAAACATGCCTTTATTAGAAGCATTTCCAGATGAAACTCAAATGATGAAATACAAATTAGTAAGTCTAAATAGAGGAACATCAACAATGCCTATATTACAATTAGGAACAACTGCTATAAGTATTGGTAATGGAGGTCCTTTTACTCTTACACCAGCTACACTTAATTATTTAAATTCAAATGGGGCTGAACCATCAGGATATCAATTTACAATATCAGATATTAGAGTATTTGGTTCATTTACAGGTACAGGATTAGAAGATACAGCAGGAGCATTAGCTTTAAATAATTCAAATTCTCAAGCAGTAATAACAAACGGAACAGCAACATCTCAAACTGTTATTGGATATAGTTGTGCAATGGTAGGAACATCAGTTCCAACTTTATTTAGTACAACTAGTACTTTATATGCTACTTTAACAGTAATAGGATTAGATTCAGGAGCAAGAGCACAAATTCCAGTATTTATAAGAAATAAATCAGTAGTAACTCAAACATCCCCAGTATCTTAATAAAACAAAACTATGGCAATATATTCAAACTCAAATCAACAAATGTCAGCACAATCTAGTGCACCTAATTATAAAAGGGTAGCTGGAAATGCAAATGAAATAGTACAAAATACACAAGGAGGTGCTTATGTAATATTAGATGGATCAGATGTAGTAGTTAGCAATGACTCTGTAACTGCTCCAATGTGGAGTAATAATAATCCTACATTAAATATATTTTATACTTCTTCAACACAAATTTCTAGTAATGTACAAGAGTATTACACATCAGTTTTTCAAACAGCTTCAACAGAAGTATCTGCTGAAATACAATTTGATATAGCTTATGCTGACCAAGTAGGTAGTGGTAGCCAGTTTTTAAATAATTTAGTAACTGGATCTACTCCAACAAGAACAAATTATGGTCAATATAGAAATTTAGTATTGGGGGATGAAAATGCTTCATTTATATTTGGTGGTGTAACATCATCATATTTTTATGCATTACCACTTGAAAGAGCAAGATATAAACAAACTATCTTACCAGGAACATGGACGTTAGCTTTAGAAGGATTTAATGCTACAACAGTAACTACAGCAATTACAACAAACATAGTTCCAACTGCTCCACTTCCAACAGTTTATGCTGCGGGTACAATAGCTGTTGCAAATGCTAATATTACATTTTTTGAATCAGATGGAGTAACATTAGATTCATCTTTTAACACATATTGGGCTGGAACAGGTAATACAGTAACTATAGTTGTTAGTGCTACTTTAGGAGTAACACAATTAACTTTTAGTGCTGCTACAGGTACAAATACTAATCCTTTAAAAGCAGGAATGGTAATGAAATTAAGTGATGCCCAAGCTGGTATTACTGATGATATTTTCTTAAGAGTAAGTAAATATTGGATGGCTGGTACATCAATTGTAACATTAACAGATGATAGTAAATTATCTACAACAACACAATTTTGTGATGCCGGAAGAATTTATCAATTAGTTTCAGGATCAGCAGGTGTATTAGGAGGTAATCTTAAAAATGTAAATGGTTATACAGCAGGATCTGGTTCATATGGATTTTTACTACCAGATATTAATACATTAATTTTAAATGGAGAAGCTTTAGATGCTGTACCGCAAGGTGGAGGTATTAATTTTGGAACAAGTAGATCATTTGATTCAAGAGGTGATAATACACTTCAATTAGTAGATACTTTAAATAATGGAGGAGCAGTAACTGGATTTACAATTAACTCAAAAGAAGATTTATCATCTGATTACATATTCTGTAGAGCTAAAAATGCAGAATATAACTATTCAGCAAATCCATCATTCATATCAAGTTCTACTGGAGCAGTTGTATTCCCTGAATTTGTTGAAAATCCAACTACGTACATAACAACAGTAGGTTTATATAATATATCACAAGAATTATTAGCAGTAGCTAAATTATCAAGACCATTAGAAAAGAATTTTACAAAAGAATTGCTTGTAAGAGTTAAATTAGATTTTTAGGATGAATGGCAGTATACAAACAATTTAATACGAATGAGGTAGTAATTTCCCCATTTAAAGCGAATAAACGTTTTAGGTTTGAGAATAACCAAGTTTCGTCTTCAGATGCTCAAGTTGAATATTATCAATCACAACAAGGTAGATATTTATCTGGCTCATATGATACTGGATTTAACACAATGCAAGATGGTGTAAATATTTTCCATAGTATTAAACAATTATATTATTCAAATTATTTAACAGCATCTACTGGGGATCCAATGTCAACAGCTAGTTTAATCCCAGGACCTACTGGTCCACAAGGTGAAAATTTAGGCTTCGATCAATTTGTAGGAAATGTAACAGGACCTAGATTCGAAAATTTCTTACAATCTTCTTTACCGCAAGAAAGATATTTTGCACAATTCTCAGCTTCCGCAGCATTATTAGGAAATGCAGGTACAAACACACAAGTAACCCAATCTGTAACTACTACATTTGCAGCTTTTGTTGATGCTAATAATATTACATTCCAAACAGTACCTAACTTAGCTGCTAAAGGAATTAATGAAACATATGTTTTATCTAATGTTACATGGGGTGGAGCTCTAGCAGATACTCCTTTTTTAGATGTAGCATCTGGAGCTAATCGACAATCTTGTCCTGGTAATCAATTACAATATGAGTGGGTATCAACAGCTACAGCTAATCAAGGATTAACATTAAAAAATAGTGCTAATATTATTGAATTTTCAAATGCAAACACCCCTACCCCAGGTACAAATTTAATATTAGATTTTGTTTTAGCTCCAAGAGGACCTTCTGTAATATCTATACCTTCAATGTTGTATGGTGAAGCAATTCAACCATCTTCATTCCAATTTGAATATACATCTTCAATTAATTTTACACGTAGTATAGTTGATGATGATGGACAAGGAAATTTAATAGTAACACAATCAAACTCAGCAGGAACAGCTTTCTTTTCAGGAAGTGTAGGACAAATATTTTACTCACAAGGAATAGCTGTAATAACAGGACCAGATAGTGGTAGTTTAAGAGAATTTGCTCATAATGTAGGATATAAAAATAATATGAATCCTAATATTATGTCATCTTCATTATCATATTCATCTTCAATAACAATAGATGAAAATCAATATAAATGTTCAGTTAGAGATGATGAATTTTTATTTACAACAAATCCATCAGCATTAGGAACCTCAGGAGAATTATCTAAAACTAGAAATCAATTATTTAATTCATTTAATGCTGGTACTTTAACAGGTTTAGCAGATGACACATATGCAATTACACCTCTTAATTCAGTTGGTAATATACAAGCAACAACGTTTTTTATATTTGGAGATAGAGCATCGAACACAACTATAGGAGGGCAATATGTAGTAGAATTAGTTTCAACTGGAGGTACAAGTTTAGAATTTGTAGGTTGGGCTGGTTATGGAAATGGTAGTAGAAATGGTTTAGGCCAAGTACAATTTAATAGTACAGGTAGTGCTGTAGGAATGGCCCAAGGTTTCTGTAATGCTGTTAATTCAGTTGATGGGTTTGATGGAGCAATATCAGCATCATTACAATCAACTGTATCAGGTTTAGATACTGTAAAATTAACTCAAGCACAAGCAGGTTCAGCAGGAAATACTTTTATTAAATACACAGATTCATTTAACCTATTACTAGCAGAAGGAGCATATTCTCCTGTTCCTCCAAGAGGACAAACAAGATTTGGTAATACTGTACAACCCGCAGGTAATCCTCAACCTGTAGATGGAACAGATACTTTTCAAGCTACTAAGGGAGCTATATTAAATGTAATTGTAGATAGTAATAAAGTTACAAGTATAAATGTTTCATCTTCCATATCCGCTGGTGGTGTTAAACAATCATTTGCGGGATCAGGTTATAATACAGGAGATAAATTACAAATATTAGGTAACACTTTAGGTGGATCAGGACAAGGTAGTATTTTATTAAATGCTGGGGATGTAGAAAAAGAAAGTAATACAGCAATATATCACGATTTCGTTACAGGATCGGAATTTAGCCCTTATGTAACAACAGTAGGTTTATATAATGAAGGTAATGAATTAGTAGTTGTAGGTAAATTTCCTAGACCAATACCAATTTCATTACAAACAGATACAACGTACATAATCAATTTTGATACAAACTAACATATGAAACATATGCCAACAACCGCTACCTGGACACACCAGGGAAGGGTTATAACATCAATAAAGGATATGCCAGAAGGAACTTACGGGTTTATTTATGAAGTAATTTATAAACCAACAGATGTAAGATATATTGGTAAAAAAGTGCTTTATTTTGAAAGAAATAAAAGATTAGGTAAAAAAGCTCTAGCAGCACTTAGAGAAGAAAGATCAAAACAAGGACTAAGAGGCCGTGTTCCTATTAAACAAAAGGTAATAACTGAATCTGATTGGAAAGATTATTTTGGATCCCAAAAAGAAATTGTTACATTATCCAAAAAAGATAATGCTGGTGAAAATTGGGAAAAACGTATATTACAATTTGTTCCTAACAAAAAATTACTTACATACTATGAAACTAAATATCTATTTAAATGTGGGATATTAGAAGATAAACATAGCCCTCATATTAATGATAATATATTAGGAAAGTTTTTTAGGAAAGACTTTGATTAGCGAATTAATTTTCGTATATTACACACTATGGTAAACGAACTATTGGTTAACTTGGTTAACTCTGTATTAGGTACTGGAAAGCGAACTGCTAGGGGTAATCAATCTTATCATTGTCCTTTTTGCAATCATGCTAAACCTAAATTAGAAGTTAATTTTTCCGAAAATAAAAAAGGTTATAATCCATGGCATTGTTGGGTATGTGATAAAAAAGGTACACGTATTTCTACATTGTTTAAGCAAATTAAAGCAGCCCCTGAAAAATTTACAGATTTATTTAAATTAGTTGCTAATGAGAATGAGCGTAAAATAGTAGAAAATGTAATTGAAGTTAAATTACCAAAAGAATTTACACCAGTTACTAATAATGCTAAAGGAATAACAGGTAAACAAGCATGGGGTTATTTAAGGAATAGAGGTTTAACAATGGATGATGTTTACAAATATAATTTAGGTTATTGTGAGTATGGTAATTATAAAAATATGATTATTATACCTTCTTACGATGAAAATGGTCATTTAAATTTCTTTACAGGTAGATCATTTGAAAAGGATCCATATAGAAAATATAGAAATCCAGAAGCATCACGTGATATAGTACCATTTGAGTTGTTTATTAATTGGAAGTTACCGTTGGTACTGTGTGAAGGACCATTTGATGCCATAGCTATCAAACGTAATGCTATACCATTATTAGGCAATAATATACAATCAAAATTAATGAAAAAAATAGTTACATCAACTATTCAAAAAATATACATTGCATTAGATACTGATGCAATGAAAAAAGCATTAAAATTCGCTCAGGATTTTATAAATCAAGGTAAAGAAGTTTATTTGGTAGAACTTCAAGGGAAAGACCCTAGTGAAATGGGATTTAATAAATTTACAAAATTAATCCAAAATACCACTCCATTAACTGAATATGATTTAATGGAAAAAAAATTAGAATTAGTATGAGCAAAAAGAACATCAAAAAATCCTATAATAGGATATTAGAGATTAGTGAAGATGCGAAACAGATTACACTACCCGATTCAAGGTATTATAGACGAAATGGAAAGTATTATCCATCTATTACATATGTTTTATCTTGTTATCCAAAGGGCAAATTTTTTCAAGAATGGTTGAAAAAAGTAGGTTATTCAGCTGACTGGATAGTTAAAAAAGCAGGTGAAGAAGGTACTTTAGTACATGAAATGTGTGAAGATTACCTTAATGGTAAAGAATTAAACTTCTTAAAAAATGGATACCCAATGTATGATCCTAAAATATGGCAAATGTTTTTACGTTTTGTTGATTGGTGGGAAACTTACAATCCAACATTAATTGAAACTGAAGTACATATATTTTCAGATGAAATTAAAGTAGCAGGTACTTGTGATATGGTATGTGAAATTGATGGTGAGCTATGGATTATAGATTTTAAAACATCTAACCATTTACAAACAACATATGATTTACAAACTGC
>Ga0209535_1002731_pt1 | contig 11462 bp, 5 predicted proteins | sample LinPmetageLP28_FD_184041 | JGI IMG/M metagenome (GOLD analysis project Ga0209535, IMG submission 184041) | Marine viral communities from the Pacific Ocean - LP-28 (SPAdes) (version 2) | ecosystem: Environmental > Aquatic > Marine > Oceanic | place: Pacific Ocean | collected 2009-08-22
GTCGACGGTTTAGCTGAAGTAGATTTAGGTAATGGAACAAACTACAATGCTCAAGAAGCTTTAAACATGTTTTTTCAAACAGGTTCTATAGTTGGTAGATCATTAACGCAAGATGGTGAGTTAAATAGAGGTAAAGTTCCAATTCAAGAATTATCTTCTTCAAGTGGTCAAGCTAAAATAGCTAGCTTAATACAGACGTATAATTATTATTTACAAATGATCCGTGACGTAACGGGATTAAATGAAGCTAGAGATGGCAGTGCTCCTGATAGGGACACTTTAGTAGGTTTACAAAAAATGGCAGCAAATGCTTCAAACATAGCAACTAAGCATATAATGCAAGCTCAATTATATTTAACTCTTAGAATTTGTGAAAACATATCACTAAGAATAGCTGATTCATTACAGTTTCCTTTATTAAGAAACACTCTAGTTAGCGCACTAAGTAAATACAATACAGAAACTTTATCTGAGTTAGAAAAAACATCTATACATGATTTTGGTATTTATTTAAATTTAGAACCAGAAGAAGAAGAGCAACAGCAGCTAGAGCAAAATATACAAATAGCTTTACAAGGAGGTGGAATTGATCTTGAAGACGCTATAGATTTAAGGCAAATAAAAAACCTTAAATTAGCTAATCAAACTTTAAAGCTAAAAAGAAAGCAAAAACAAGCTAGAGAAGAAAGATTAGCTAAAGAAAACATACAAGCGCAGGCGCAAGCAAATGCTCAACAAGCAGAAAAAGCTGCTATGAATGAAGTTCAAAAACAACAAGCTTTAACTCAAGAAAAAGTAAACTTTGAACAAGCTAGATCGCAAATGGAAATGCAGAGAATGCAGACCGAGGCAATGATAAAGAAAGAAATAATGGCAGCGCAGTTTGATTACGATCTACAGCTAGCTCAGGTTTCAGTTGGGCAGGTTCAAGAAAAAGAGCAATACATAGAAGATCGAAAAGACAAGAGAACTAAAATACAAGCGACTCAACAGAGTCAAATGATAAATCAAAGAAAAAATGATTTATTACCTAAAGATTTTGAAACTCAAGATCAGAACATAAACGTAGGACTAGAAGAATTACCTACGTAATTTTTAACTATTTAATTATATTATATTATGGCAGATGCTAAAATTGTAATTCCAAAAGAAGGATTACCAGACAAAACAGACAATGTTACTAAACTTGATTTAACAAAGGTTACGGAAGATTTAAAAAAAGAAGAACCAAAAGTTGAAGAGGTTGTAGAACAAAAAGAAGAAACACAAGTAGAACAAGTTGCTGAAGATGTTAATCCTATAGAAGAGATTAAATTAGAAGAGGTGAAAGAAGAGGTTGTTGTAGAAGAACAACAAATCATAGAAACGCCTTTAGAACCAGCGATTGATTTACCTGAGAATGTAGAAAAACTAGTTGATTTTATGAAAGAAACTGGTGGAACCGTTCAAGATTACGTTAGGCTTAATCACGATTACTCCAACGTATCAAGCGATGTATTATTAAAAGAATTTTACAAACAAACAAAACCTCACTTGAATGATGAGGAAGTATCTTTTATATTAGAAGAGAAATTTAAGTTTGATGAAGATAACGATGATGAGCGAAACATCAAAAGAAAAAAATTAGCTCAAAAAGAAGAAGTTGCAAAAGCTCAAAAGTTTTTGACTGGACTGAAAGATAAATACTACGACGAGATCAAGTTGAGACCGAGCGTAACTCAAGAACAGAAAAAAGCAACTGACTTTTTCAATAGATATAACGAAGACAAGTCTAAAGTACAAAAACAGCACGAAAGGTTTAAAAGCGATACAAGCAAGCTTTTCTCTAATGATTTCAAAGGTTTTGATTTTAAAGTTGGAGAAAAAAACTACAGGTATGGAATAAAAAACCCTAAGGCTATTAGTGATAACCAGTCGAATTTAAATAACTTTGTCGGGAAGTTCCTAGACAGTGAAGGTAATGTTAAAGACCCTAAAGGATATCACAAAGCTGTATACGCTGCAGAAAACATAGACAATATAATAACTCATTTTTACGAGCAAGGTAAAAGCGATGCTGTAAAGGATGTTGTGGATAGATCCAAAAATCCTTCAAGCAACGATAGGCCAACGCAAGTAACATTAGGTGGGTTAAAAGTAAAAGCTATAAGCGGCATGGACAGTTCTAAGTTGAGAATAAACAAAAAATTTAACACTTAAAATTAAAACAAAATGGGATTTTTTAATGCTAATGACCCTTTAGGCCAATTTTCCTTGGTGCCGACACCTAAGAAAATGCTTACAAGTACGTCATATTTAAACTTTACAGGAGACGCTGCAGGCGGTGATCCAGTAAATAACTTTGCACAACAATACTTACCTGAAATTTATGAAGCTGAAGTAGAACGTTACGGAAATCGTACGATCGGAGGTTTCTTAAGAATGGTGGGTGCTGAAATGCCAATGACTTCTGATCAAGTAATTTGGTCAGAGCAAAATAGATTACATATTGCCTTCACTGGAGCTACTATTGGAGCTGCTGCTGGCAATACAATTACAGGACTAGCTGGTCAAGACTCTGCTGGAAATGCGATTATTCCTGCTATCAGACCAGGGCAAACTATTGTTGTAACAAACAATACTACTTTACTTAGCACGAAGTGTTACGTAGATGCTGCTCCTACTCCTGATGGTGCTGGAGCTTGGCAAATTGAGGCTTTCTCTTATGACCTTGCTAACTTGAATACTTTAGTTGGAGCTGCACAAATTGATATATTTGTATACGGTTCTGAATTTGCTAAAGGAACTCCAAGCATGACTGGATCTTTAGAGCCAAGTTTTACTCAATATCACAATTCTCCTGTGATTATCAAAGACCAATACGAAATCAATGGTTCTGACACTGCTCAGATCGGTTGGGTTGAAGTATCAGTTGAAGATGGAACATCAGGATACTTATGGTATTTAAAAGCTGAAGGCGAAACTAGATTACGTTTCCAAGATTACTTAGAAATGGTTATGATTGAAGGAGAAAAAGCTGCTGCTGGATCTGCTGCGATTGGACAAGACTTAGGAGCTAGTGGTATCAAAGTAAAAGGTACTCAAGGTTTATTTGCTGCCGTAGAAGAAAGAGGTAATATCTATGATAATTACGCTTCTGGTAACGATGGCGCTCCGGGTAATGCTAGAACTTCGCTACAAGACTTTGATTTAATTCTTCAAAATCTTGACAAGCAAGGAGCTATTGAAGAAAACATGTTATTCTTAAACAGAGCTACTGCTCTTAATTTTGACGATATGTTAGCTTCTCAAAACTCTTATGGAGCTGGAGGTACATCTTATGGTGTATTTGAAAACTCTGAAGAAATGGCTTTGAACTTAGGTTTTTCTGGTTTTAGACGTGGATCTTACGATTTCTACAAAACTGACTGGAAATACTTAAATGACGCTACTACTGGTGGACTTAACGAAACTGTTGATGGGATAATGGTACCTGCTGGTACTTCTACTGTTTATGACCAAATGCTTGGTGCAAACATTAGACGTCCTTTCTTACACGTACGTTATAGAGCTTCCGAAGCAGATGACAGAAGAATGAAGACTTGGATCACAGGATCTGTTGGAGGTGCTTTTACCTCTGGAGATGATGTTATGAAAGTTCATTTCTTATCTGAAAGATGCTTAGTAACTCAAGCTGCAAACAACTTTGTTATGTTTAAAAGCGTAGCATAATTGCAAAAATTGTAATTTTTACCCTCGTTATATCAACGGGGGTAATTATTACTTTTAACTATTTAATTATATTATATTATGAAACAAACAATTACAAGCCCAAAAGACTGGGTAATTAAAGACAGAGTATACGTTTTAAAGGGGAATAAAAATCCACTGACAAGAACAATACCTGCAAAGCATACAAGTAGATATCCAATGACTTATTTTGATGAAGAGAAAGGATATCAAAGAGAATTAAGATACGCAAGTAATCAACCTTCTGTTTTTGTTGATGAACAAAATGGACCAGCTACTCTAGCGCATATAGTATTTAGAGATGGCACATTATCTGTTCCTAGAAAAAATCAAGCATTACAAAAGTTACTATCTTGCTATCACCCTTTTAGGGATAAAATATTTAAAGAATTTGATAAAGTTGTTATAGCTAAAGATGAATTGCTAGAACTAGAAACTGAATTAGCGGCTTTAAATTTAGCAAATACAATTGAACTTGATCACCAAGAAGCTATACTAAGAGTTGAGTATGGAACACAGGTGTCTAGTATGTCAAGCAAGGAAATTAAAAGAGATATTTTAATAATGGCTAAGAACAGTCCTAGAACTTTTATAGCTCTAGCGCACGACGATAATGTTCAACTAAGAAACTTTGGAATACAAGCTGTAGAAGCTGGTATTATAAAGCTTAGCCCAGATAGTAAAACTTTTAAATGGTCTAGCAATGGCAAAAAATTAATGACTGTTCCTCATGAAGAACACCCTTTTTCTGCACTAGCAGCTTGGTTTAAAACCGATGAAGGACTAGAGGTTTACAGGTCTATAGAGAAAAAATCACTATAGCGTGTAATAATATATAAGGGCTCGATCGCTCGGGCCCTATATTATAATAAAAATATAAAGATGGCAATAAATGTAAACGAGGTTTATAAAACAGTTTTACTTATACTTAATAAAGAGCAGAGAGGGTATTTAACACCTGATGAGTTTAACAAAATAGCAGCTCAATGTCAATTAGAGATATTTGAAAGCTACTTTGAAGAGCTAAACCAACAGTATAGATTGCCAGACAATAATAGCGAATACTCAGATAGAATAAAAAACTTGAGAGAAAAAATATCTATATTTCAAGAAGAAGGACAGTGTTCATACGTTGGTCCTTATTTTAGTTTACCTACTAACTCCACTACAGCGCAAGCACAATCTATAACTACTCAGTTTAATTCTGCGCAATATACAATAAATCAAATAAACGCAGCTACACTAGAATCTGGTCAAGTTACCGTTACTCTAGAAGACACTAATGGCGCTTTGCAACCTTTGACAGAAGGTACAGAGTGGACGCTAAGCAATAGTATATTATCACTTAATCCAATCCCACCAAATGGTAGACTTCTTGTTGTGACTGTTACTGATTTTTTAATATATAAACTAGGTACGGTTATACATGATGATGAAAAAGAAGTACAATACGTGCAACCTAACGAGCTTTTAGAATTAAATCTATCTCCATTGACAAAACCTAGTAGCTACTTTCCAGTTTACAAATATAGTGACTTTCAAATAACTGTTTTTCCAAGATCAATAACAAATAATATATCTTGTACTTTTTTAAGAAAACCACTAAACCCTATATGGAATTTTGTAGGTGCTACCTCTGGTGATAATTTCCAATATAGCTATGATTCTACAACCTCTATTGGCTTTGAACTTCACGCTACAGAGCAAACAGATTTAATATTAAAAATACTACTATACGCTGGTGTTGTTATAAGAGATCCACAAATTATACAAGTTGCTGCGTCTCAAATACAAGCTGATAATCAAAACGAAAAAAGTTAATACAAGATGGCAGAATTAATACCTTACTCTATACAACCACCTAATGATGGTTTAATAACAGAGACAAATCAAATATACTATGCTGGTGCTCAAAACATATATGTAGAAGCTAACGACAGTACTAAGGTTGAATTAGGTTTTGAATCTGATCTAATATATTATACTAACAATACTTCAAATATAAACTATGGTTTAAATAATTTTAAAGTATTGCTAAGTAATGATGGAGGTTTTACTTTTACAGAATATACTACACAAAATGGTTTTGGAGAAATAACCGAAAGTGATTTACAAAAAAATATTTTAACATTTCCAAATGCTTTACCACAATTTAGTTACGTTAGAATAAAATTAAACGAAACAACTAAACAGACAAATTTTGGCGGTTATTCTTATATAACTTTAAATGATGTAGTAAATAATTTTATGGTTGCTTACGTTGGTCAAGGTAAATTAATACCTGATGTTAAAAGAACAGACGTTATATTTCATGCTAAAAGATCTTTACAGGAATTTAGTTATGATACTTTAAAAAGTATAAAGTCTCAAGAATTAAACATACCACCTAGCTTAAGCGTTATAATACCTCAAGATTACGTTAATCACGTTAGGTGTTCTTGGATAGATAATTTAGGTGTTCAACATATAATATATCCTGCTAATAATCTTACTAATACAGCTTATACTATACCTTTGCAAGACCAGTCAGGTGTTCCAACAAATGACAACTTTGGAGCTAATTTAAAAGGAACTTCTATAGCTGAAGAGAGATGGAAAAAAGCTGATGACAGAAGAATAACAGGTGTTTTTAATAACTATGAAGATCAAGAAGAGTTTGGCTGGTTTGGATATGACTGGGGCTGGGGAGGATTTTATGGAAAAAGATATGGGTTAGATCCTGAGACTACTCAAATAAATGGTTGGTACAATATAAATGAAAGAGAGGGTAAAATGTCTTTTAGTAGTAATTTAGCTGGTAAGTTAATAATACTAGAGTACGTTTCTGATGGTTTGGCCTATGATTTAGATACTAGAGTTCCTAAGATGGCTGAAGAGGCTATGTATGCTTATATAAATTATGGCGTATTAGCTAGCAGAGCAAATGTCCAGGAGTATATAGTTCAAAGATACAGAAGAGAAAAAAGCTCTAAATTAAGAAATGCTAAAATAAGGTTATCTAATATTAAGCTTGGTGAAATAGTACAAGTTATGAGAGGTAAATCTAAATGGATTAAACACTAATACATGGCGGAAATAAAAAATAGTTTCATAAAATCCAAAATGAATAAAGACCTAGATGATAGGTTAATTCCAAGTGGAGAATATAGAGACGCTGAAAATATATCGGTTGGTAGATCAGAGCAAAGCGATGTAGGTGCTTTAGAAAACATACTGGGTAACACTTCTCAGTATTACAATATAAAGACTGGTAGCACATGTATAGGTCAGTATTATGACAATGTGAATAACAGGATTTTTATGTTCCTCACGGACTACACAGATGCTAATCCTAGTCAATTAACACCAGCTCCGGCAGGTAGTGTTTGTAGTATTGTTTTAAAAGAATACGATCCAGGTGGTCAGGAGTATATTTTAGTACAAGGTAGTTTTTTAAACTTTTCAACACAAAAAGACTTTCAAATACACTCACTTAATTTAATTGAAAATCAATTATTTTGGACAGACAATAGAAATCAACCTAGAAAAATAAATGTAGATTTAGCTATTCAAAGTGGTAGTCACTATCAATATGAGTGGCAAATATCTGTAGCAAAGTTTGCACCTATAAAACCTATATCTTTAATAAAAAAAGCAGATGCACAGGCCGATGGTGATCAAACAGGACAATCTATAACAGTTAAAAATGCTGACAGCGAGATATTAGTTGGCATGACACTTGTTACTAGTGTTTATCCTAGTTGTAGTTTTGTTGAAGTTACGTCTGTTCAAGATGACACTGGAGGCTCATACACTTTAGGTTTGAACGTTTCAGTTACTTTATTAGATGACGAATACCTCACATTTTTGACATCGACAATGGAAGATAAAAGTGAAGATGTTAATTGGCCTGGTGATCCTGATTATTTAGAAGCTAGATACGTTAGATTTAGTTATAGATTTAAGTATGAAGATAATGAGTACTCTACATTTGCTCCTTTTTCTCAAATAGCTTTTATACCTAAACAAAAAGGATATTTTATAGATGGAGACGAAAGAGACGCGTTTAGAAGTACAGTTATAAAGTGGTTTGAAAATAATGTAAACAATATATCTCTTTTGTTAGAACTACCAGACAGAGGTAACAAAATAAACACTAATTATAAAATAACAGAAGTCGACTTTCTTTATAAAGAATCAGATGCGAGAGCTGTTAAAGTATTAGAAACAATAGATTATAATACTATATCTCAAGAATCAGGTGACAGCAATATATATGAGTATGTTTATCAATCACAAAAACCATATAAAACTTTAGCTGAATCTCAAACAACTAGAGTTTATGATAAAGTACCTGTAAGAGCTGAGGCTCAAGAAGTTTCAGGAAATAGAGTAATGTATGGTAATTATTTTGAAGGTTGGACTCCACCTAGTGACATAAACTACAAGTTAACGTTTCAAGAAAAAGGAGACAGTTTTGATAGCTTTATAGAATACCCTAACCATACTGTAAAAGAAAATAGAAACTATCAAGTTGGTATTATTCTTGCTGATAAATACAATAGACAATCCTCTGTTATATTATCTACTTTAGATTCTGTTTCTAATCAAAGCATATACAAAGGTTCTACTATTTTTGCACCTTATAGCACTATAACAAATCCAGTAAACGTTAAGTGTTTTAAAGGCAACGCTATAAGAATGTTAGTAGAAAGTGTTTTAACCTCAAATAGAGATATACCAGTAGGTACACCTGGTTTATATGCCGAGCAGCAAGGTGGTGGTTTTTCAATCATAACTGCTAATAAAACTTTTGGAACTGTACCTGGTTATACTGGACAAGCCGCGTACTGGTATACCTTTAAATTAGATAGTAACTTTCCTTTGTTAATTGATATACCTGTTGTTGGAGACTCTTTAGCTGGTCAGTACGTTGATTATGTCAAAGTTTTTCAGGTTATTGATCAAGGTTCTGGTTCGTACTCAGTTAGAACTAGAGATGAAGTTAATGACTCTTATCTGTACAGAACACCTTTGGCTCCGGTTGTATCAGAAACAAAATTTTCTTACATTATAAATAGTATAGGTTGGTATTCTTACAAAGTAGTTGTCAGACAGCAAGAGCAAGATTACTATAACGCATTTTTGCCAGGTATGCTAAGAGGTTATCCTCTACAGCAAACATTTGGAGCAACAACAAATTATTCTGTTGTAACACCGTCAGGTAGTAACCAAGACGTAGTTTTACCAGAAATACAACATGGTATAAATGAAACAGATTTTCCGGCTGGTGAGTTTAATAAAACAGCTCATATTGTTTTAATAAATGACAATATAAATAAAATACCTAGAGATTTAACAGAAGTTGGACCTGATCAAACACAATATAGAAGTAGTGAAGAGTTGTATGGTAGGGTTGAAAATTTTGAATCAAGTTGTGAGCTTACAGCTGCTACAGGGTATCTTCAACCACCCGCTAGTGGAGTTCTTAATTATATAGAATACAACTTAAGCGCTACTGACTTACCATCGTGCATAGGTAATTTGAGACCTGGTGATGCTGTAGAAGCTTCTTCAGGTGGTAACAACAGTGGAAGTATCACGTATCCAGAAGATTGGTATAAAAACACGGTTATAACAGAGATTGATCCAGAGTTCGAATTAACCATAACTGATCGACCACTGCAACTATATCAAAATGTATCTACTATTGAATTAGACGGTCAAAACTTAACCCTTGAAGATTTCTTTACAAATGCTGGAGCTGGTGTTATAAAGGTTACAAAAACAAACGGTGTTACAATAGCTTTTGATGGAACAACAGATGTTACTGTTAGCAACGTAAGTAACGCTAATCCAACTGAAGTTACGTTTAATACACCTGTTGAGGTGTTAAGTAACGAGGTTTTACTATTTACCTACCCACAGGGAACAGGTAGAATATATTTTAAACCAAGTCAGTACGTAACATCTGATAATCAAGGCGGTGACACCACCCAAACTTGGACTTTTTATTTAGAAGAAAACAGACAATATTATCCTACTAGAAAAGCAGATATAGTTAGTACTATAGCAGATGCTAAAACATTAGGATTTTTACCTAATTCTTTGGATAACGTGAGAGGTACTTCTTCTTTAAACTTTTACAATTTAGAAACAAATCCATTAATAGGTAGAATATCTACAACTCAGCCAATTGGAGTTGGTGGAAAAAGTATGGTGCCGTTTTTAAGTATATATGAAACAAAACCAGTAGAATCACAGTTAGATGTATTTTGGGAAACAAGTACAACAGGGCTTATATCAGCGTTAAACGAAGATGTACAAACAGGCTATGATGGTATAGTTGGTTTTACTACACTTAACTATACTCATTTTGAAAATCAAGATCCTCAAGGAACTAGTTTAGTTACTGGGGCAGAAGATTCTAAGTTTATAACAGACTCATTTTACGCTATTGACGGCCAAGGAACTCAACAAGCTGCCGCGACTATTAGTAGTTTTTCCGTTACAGACGATGACGGTAATACAAGAACTTCAGATTTTGAATTAATACAAAACTACTCTGGTCAAACAGGTCAACTTAGATTAGCCATAAGTTCAACATCAAGCTTTGTATTTGGCAACGATGCTTTTCAAGCTGAGAACTTTAATTTTACTATAAATGTAACTTTTGACAACATAACGGCTCCTTATTATTTTAGTGGAAGATTAGGTAATAATAATCCTGAGATATTTCCAACATGTACAGATTATAGTATAGTAAGTGATCAAACTAACACTGCTGTATTAGTTTCAATGACAGGTAACAATGGTTCATTTAGTGAATCTGCTTCAAACTTACATTGGGCTATAGATCCAGCTACAAACACTAGTAATTATTTTGTTATGACAAACAATAATAATCAAGGTGAAATAACTATTAATCAAAACAACGGTGGAGCTTTACCACCCGAAGCTGTTTATAATCTAACAATAGAATTAACAGATGCTTGGAATTACACACTAAACCAACCAACTGGCACTGTTAATGCTGGTGATTTTGATAGTAAAAAAGTTTCGTGTAATACAGCTGCGACTAATTTAGATATAACTATAGGCGCTCAAACTGTTAATATAGGACTACAAACTGATTATACTCAACCACAAGACATGTTTGTAGATCAAGTTGTAGTTAGACAATGGCAATACTTTGATGTTGCAGGACAAGCTGGATTTGGGTGTTATTTTGGAGATCAAGGTAATCCTGGCAACCAAAATAACTCTACATCCTCTGGAGCACTTGGTTATGGTAATACTGTTGCAGGTGGTATATATATAGGTAGGCAAGACATACTAAACGATACAACCGCTACACCACCTCTTAATGGGTTTTGGAACATATTGACAAATGGTAGAAATCCTAACGGTAGCTCTCCAACTGGACCCGCAGGCACAGATGTTGGAAATCTTTTAAATTTACCTAGTGGTGTTGGTGTTGGGAATAGTTCTGCACAATCTGGAGGGTTTACACAGCTAATACATTTAGAGGCTTATTTAAATCCACAAATAACTGATTTTTCAAATGCCGGCCTTAGTCAAGGATCTTTAATGTTTCAAGTAAGATCTATTGCTGATTGCTCAGATAATGGCGACGAAAATTGCGGTGGTGAGTGTGGGTCTAATGTAAAATGGGCAGCGCTTAGAAGAGATTTATCAAATAGTTTACCTAACACTAACGCTTGGCAAACAGTCAAAAACCAAGATGGATATGA
>Ga0209535_1002732_pt1 | contig 11462 bp, 17 predicted proteins | sample LinPmetageLP28_FD_184041 | JGI IMG/M metagenome (GOLD analysis project Ga0209535, IMG submission 184041) | Marine viral communities from the Pacific Ocean - LP-28 (SPAdes) (version 2) | ecosystem: Environmental > Aquatic > Marine > Oceanic | place: Pacific Ocean | collected 2009-08-22
GTAAAGTTTCCTGTACCAGTTGAATTTGAATTTGAACCAGTTTTATTATACGGTTTCAAACCAAATCCTACAGTGTTTCTATTTGCCATAGAATGTCTCCTTGTTTAAGTTTATAAAAAAATGATGGATAGAAATATCTAAAAAATTTTAGTTTTTCGAACCACCAAAAGTTACACGAGTCTGTCGATCATTATTGATCGGCATACTTGGGTGTTGTTCCTTCATAAGATCGTTATCGACTGCGTCTGACCTATCTTTTGTCAAACCATTAAAGTACTCTTCACGAGACTTTGCGAGCTCTTCCGGTATCCTTGCCAACAAAAGGCCTCCAACTCCGATTACTCCTGCATACTTGCCGTCACCAACACTTGGATAATTGTCATTCGGATATTCATCTGATCTTACAAATTCCCATCCGGAACGCATTTTACCTGAAATATTTTGGGTATCATCGAAACCCATACTTTCAGCTCTTATCCATCTATGTCGATAACCGTCTGGTGCAGGCGGTGAATCTAAAGATGAGGGTGGAGTCCAAACTTTGGGCTTTTCATTTTTAACCCTAGTTTCGCTCACGCGGGAAGTTTTAACTGTTTTAGTCTCAGTTTGTTTTTTAGTCATTATGCTTATACCTCCTTCGCGGCTAATTGTTTCGCATATTCTTCTAGTGGCACACCTAATCTTTTAGAAATTGCTACCTGTGACGGTGTGAGCCTCACAGTTTTTCTGCGTCCTTTATTTGATGCCGGACGACGGGCACTTGCTACATTTTGAGCGGGTTGCTCTGTAGATTGTTCCACTATATCAAATTTATGTGGAAACTCAAGTCTTATTCTTTTATCGACTTCCTCATAATAATCATCTGATTGTGGATCAAATCCTTCGGTCTCAACTAACTCTTTATGTATATCAAATGCAGTGTAAGTCATTGCATTATCTGAGCCAAACCAAGGGTTTTCAGACGCCCAAGTGTCTGCTTTTGGGTCTGTTCTTGGTGCTGGTTGTTGATAAACTTGTTGAGGTGCTGTATTAGCTCGGTTTTGTGTTGCTTCTTGAGTTATTTTTTGCGTCTCTTTTAATCTAGATAAACGCGAAGCATCCATTGATAAGTCTGCTAACTCTGCTTGTGCTTTAACTTGCGTATCCACATCACCATCAGCTATAGCTTGTTTAAGTCTATTTTGCACATCAGATAGACTTGATTTAACTCTAGTCTCAAACTCTCTAGCATAATTAGAATCAAGATTGTTATATCTATTTTTTAATTGTTGTGCTTCACTTTGAACTGATTGTGCGTAAGTAATAGCTTCTTCTTTTTGCCTTTCAGCTTCTCGCATTTTACGAGTTAGTTTAGCTATTCTTTTTTTAACTCCATCCGAATAATCTTCAAGTTCTTCTTTTTGACTTGTTTCAGCAACTGGTTCTTGATCGTCGTAATCGTCATCAAGTTCCTCTACTTCTATTACGTCTGGTTGTTCTTGTATTGGTTCAGCATCAAGATCAATCTCTTGTTCTTGTTCATCAGCTTCACCAACGTCTATTTTTAAATCGTCTTCTTGCATAGTTCCTCCTATGTTTATAATGCGTGAATTACATCTTCAGGATCTTCTATTGTCCCTAGGACTTCATCATCGTTTAGTAACCGTATCTCACCACCGTCAATTTGCATACGTGATCCTGCATAACGTGCAAAAACCACCCAATCTTTTTCTTTGCACCAGGGGCCTGTAGGATATCTTTCCTTATCCCCATAACAAAGATCACCCATTTTTAACACATAGCCAACTTGTGTAGCTACGCGCGCGCGATCTAATGTTTCCTGTGCTATAATAATTCCGCCTTCAGTTTTTTCTTTAACTGCAAAGGGCATAACAAGTATACGCCACCCAGTAGGGCTTGGTAACTTATCTAAGTTTGTTTCTTTAGTTTCTTCTTTAGCTTTCTTAGCTTCTTTTTTATACTTATCTTCTAATGCGTGTGACTTTGTCATCATCGTTTTCTGGCTCCTTAGGGTTTAGCAGGTTAGAGATTTCCTGTTTAATTGAATCCAATGCATGGATTTTGCCAATAATATACTTATAATTTTCCATACTGTCAACACCTCCTCCCGCTAATGCGGTTACTAAGTTGTCAATATCTTCGTCGAGTAATCTTTGTATTTTATATATTATGTTTACTGGGTCTGTAGCTTCTGACATGTTTTTTATCCTTGTCTCCTAGTTTTTCCCAAAACTCATCTAGAGCATTAGGTTTTTCTTGTTTACAACACTCCCCCAATTGTACTTTTGTTTCAGTGTGACAGGCACACTTCTCCTTATCCTTCATCTTATCCCCCCGTTCTTCTTTTTGTCTTACCGATTCTTGATATGACAAATCTAATAAACGATTTTCCTGATCCCAGTATTCATCGAATGTTATTTCTTCTTGAATATCTCAGCTCCCTTAAGTCCGTATATTGATGCAACGATAGAAATAAATAACGTCTGATACCAGAAAGGTAGATTACCAAACTTGTCGAAGAATAAATCCACCTTGGCCTGAATATTAGGGTCGTCCGAAAAGACTGACCACACCAACATTAAAATTGGTAAACTCACAAGGATCAGCACAAACTCGTCTTTCCATCCTTTGTCGTTTGACTGTCTAACCGCTGCGGCATACTCCACTTCTCCTGTCGCCATTTTACTCGCGTGCAATAGTTCTGCGTCCGACATAAGTATTTTTGCTTTTTGTTTATTAGCAAAAATAGCTGCACCGGTCTTTAATACCGTAGGTAGAAGTGAAAGTAGTGGACCCATTTAAAAAATGATTGATATGATAATGATTGCAGTTACACCTGCTACTATAATTTTAGTTTTCATAGACATAGTATTCCACTTGTCCATAATTTTTGTTTTGATTCCGTCGATCATGATGACCTCCTTTTTTTTCGTTTTACACCTGCTTCGCTAAGTGCGATAGCTATGGCTTGCTTTTTGTTTACCACTTTTTTACTTGATTTACCAGATTTAAGTTTACCGCCTTTAAACTCGCGCATTACTTTACTAATTTTATTTTTAGTTTTCACTTAGATTGAGAAAGTGCTTCCAGGATTGTACATTGACATCAATTGTCGTGCTTCATCATCACCATAACCAGCTAGTTTCATATAAGAAGGTATTGCAGGTTGAATTTGTATACCATCTGGCAGTTTTTCAAGAAGGCCTCCACCTGGTGTTGTCGCTGGTGGTGGTGCCACCATTGGTGGTGCCATTATTGGTGGTGGAGTTTCATAGCCTCTTCCACCATCTCTTTGCTGAGCTTGTCTTTGTGCTTCAAGGTCCATATCCGGTCGATTAGCAATCATATTTTTTAAACTACCCATTATGCCTCCTGTTTGTTCAGGGGCTTGAGCAATAGCTGTACCATCTGGGTTTAATAACCCCATTGCTATTTTTCTAGCAATATTCATAGGTGTTGGAATAGAACCAGCAATAGATTTTAAATTGTCAATATCATTTTTAAATTCTGGCCTAGTTGCTTGGAATCTTAAAGAGTCTCCAATACCCATGCCAGTAGTTTCATTTCTGGCCTGTGCTTTATTATAAGCTGCTTGAACACCTAATCCTAAGTTTTTAGCATTAATACCACCATAGCCAGCTATAGCAGAAGTGTCTGATCCTTCTGATGGTGAATAACCATCAAATCTTGCTTTTTGTGCATCGACCGCCGCTTGATTAGCTTTATAAGCTGCATTTCTAGATTTAAATTTTCCTGCTTTAACATCAGCTAAAGATTTTCTACCGATTGCTGCTGCCACATCTTGTGGTGAAAACATTTCAGGGCTTCTCATTTTCTTTTTATCTAAAGTTGAAACTTTTTGTTTTGTAGGTGATTTAAAAGACTTAGTAACTCCTATGTCTTTCATAGAAGGTCTGCTAGATGCTGCTGCTTTTGATTTTGCTGCCGCTGCTGCTCTTGATTTTGCTGCCGCTGCTGAAGCTGCTCTTGCTGAAGATTTTGATTTAGAAGCTGCTGCCGCTGCTCTTGTTGAAGCTGTTCTACCTGCCTCTCTACTTGAAGCTGCTGATCTAGCTGCTGAACGTGATTGAGCGCCTTTTGTAGAAGCACCTCTTGCTGAAGATCTACCTTTACTTTTGCCTGCACTACTTGAAGCACGTCCTTTACCCGGTCCTCCTCTTGACTGTCCTTGTCCGCCGGTAGAACCTTTACTGCTACCTTTACCTCTGCCTCTGCTACCGCCACCACGTCTGCCACCGCCGCTGCTTTTGCCGCCACGACCTCCGCCGCTGCTTGCGCCGCCGCCACGTCCGCCACGACCTCCGCCACGTCCGCCACCGCGACCGCCACGACCTCCGCCGCCACCACGTCCGCCACGACCTCCGCCGCCGCCACGTCCGCCACGACCTCCGCCGCCGCCACGTCCGCCACGTCTAAATTCTTCGCGCTCTTCTGAGTCTGAAGTAGTGTCGTATGATATAGCTTTTTCTACAGTCATTAGTTACCTGATTTAATAGTTGCCTGCATCTGCTTTATTCCGTCTTTAGCTAAAGATACAGATGCCCTTAGTTTAGCATGTTCGTCATCTTGTTCAAGCTTTTCTTCTGCTATTTCTCTACTTTGTATTAATTTTAATTTATCCATATTTGACTTAGTTTCGCCTTCTTCTTTTTTACGCGATTCTTCCATAGCTTTTAAATCAACTTCTCTAGTCTTTAATTTAATTAACGGATCATCAGTCATCTCATTTAAGACCTTACCTTCTTCTTCAAGGTAATCATTCATGTGTTCCGCTATTAATCTAGCTTTTCTAGACTCAATAGACTCACTTAATTGTTGAATTCTTTGCTGCATAGCCATAACTTGTGGGTTTTGTTGCATGGCTTGCGGATTCATCTGCATTTGTTGCATAATTGGCGCCATTTGTTGCTGTAATTGCTGTAATTCGGCCATTTCATCCTTAAATTCAAGCTGTACTTGCTCTGTAGCCATTAAATTTATGTGTTCTAGTATGTTTTTTTGCAAAGCAGCCATTACAACAGGGTTATTTCTAACTGTTTTTGTTGCCATGAACGTTAAATGTGCCTCCATGTGTGCTGCATGGTCTTGTCCGGGGAAAGCTTGTATAGTGCCACCGCCTAAAACAGTAATATTCTCCATTGCAGGGTCCATTGGTTGTGGTTGTGCTGGTCTTTGTAATATTGTGTCAATATTTTTTACACCAAGTGCTTCATAAGTGTCTCGATACACTTCATACATGTTATGCATTTGTGGATTTGACATCGCCATTTGCATAGTTGTTTGTGCTAAACTAATTCTTTGTGTTTGTGAAAAGATATTAGGATCAGCTACCGGAATAATGTCTACTTCAGGACTAAAATCGGTTTGTTTAATTTGTTTTTGGCCACCAATCACATTGTATGGGTAAACCGGTGGTAAGTAAGTTGCAAAGCAATCTGCTAACAACATAAACTCACATTTCATTGCTTGGTATAAACGTTTGTGAATTGCACTCATAACTCTAGAACCACGTTCTAGTAGTGCAACTGTTGTACCAACTGCTGCTGACTGATTACCATCACCAACTTGCATATCTGCAATACTTGCAAAACGCTGACCTGCAGAAACAACTGTTGTCAATAAAGTTAATAATGTTTGGTCTGGTCCTTTAAAAGGTAAAACTTTAAACGCATCATTTAAGTTACCACCTGGTGCATCAACATCTCTAAACTCACCCGGTTGTAAAGGTTGCGCTTCATCGCGAACTCTAATACCACGTTGTTTAAATCCTGCTGGTAAATTAGCTAGTGTTCCTGCGTCAAGCAATTGTCTTAGTGCACTTGTTGCAGTTCTTGATAAACCACCTATCATGTGGATTAAACCAAAACCATAAAAACCTAGTCCTGGTAAAAATTTAAAGTGTACAAAATAATCTTTACGTTTTTTAATTGGGTCTTGCATATCAAAGTTACGTTTGATAGCTAAAACTTCTCCACTGCCTTCTTCTATTGTTACAATGTAAGGTAGTTTGATGCCTGTTGGATCACCGTCTTTATCTACGTCTTCAAAGCCTTCTATATCTAAATCAACATGACATTCTAGTAGTGTAAAAATTTCATCTCGATTAGTAACTGATACACCTTCTAAGTCGTTTTTCTTATCTTGTATGTCGCCTTCAGTATAAGAAGGTTGTCCAAGATCAATGTCTCTATAAAATTCTGATACTTGTAATTTTCTTAAATCATTTGCTGACATCTTTAACATGTGAATAATTGCGTCAGCGTCTTCTAGTGAGGTTGCGTTGTAAGGTACTACTAAATCTTCTGCCGGTACAAACTTAGAAACACAACGACCTTTAGTTTCATCATAGTAAACTTTTTTAAAAGTAGAACCAGCCAGAGGTAAATTAAATAACATCTGATCAAACTCAGGTTCGTATTCTTTCATGTTTACCATAAGCTCATAGTTCATGTATTCTTTAACACGTTCTGCTTGTGCTTCTTTTGCCTCGTCAACTAGTCCAACAACTTGTGTTCTAACTGGTCCGCCTGCAGGTAATAATTCTTTGTAAGCTAGTGATTGAAATTGTGTAACCGCTTCTGCAAGTACCGGATGAGTTGCACCACTAGCACCAGCAAACGGTTCAGTTCTATCTTCGTATTTAAAACCAAGTAAGTCTAAACCTTTAACATAAGCTTGTTCCCAATCATCTCTACCTGATTTATAATCTTCGTAATCAGTTTGTAAATCAGAACCAATCTCATCAAGAATTTCGTCATCTAAAACATTTGCTAAATTAGCGTTTGGATCATTACCACCCGCTGCAATTATTTGTTGTGGATCAAAATCAATCTCAACACCACCGTCTTCTAGTTCGGTAACCTCAGCTGGACCTTGCGGTTGTTCCTCTTCAACAACATCAATTTCCTGTCCTTCTTGTTCATTTGGTATTTGGATTGTATTTCTACCTGTGATAGATTTATCTATATCGGCCATTATATTCTTTTCTCCTTAAATAATTCCCCAATTCCACCCCCGTACTTATAACCTACTCTGCCGCCTTTGGCAAAATCTAAATCTTCTTTCTGTGTCACTCTTTTAAAATCTGACGCAAGTTCATCTAATTCTTGTCTTGTGGTTTTTTTACCTTTAGTAGCAAAAGTCTCTAGTTCTTTGTATCCACCTTGCATTTCGTCAAAAGTTCCTTCTACTTCTACATCAGGACCATCTGTTTTATATTTTTCATAACCATAAAACTCACCTTCTTCTACAAAAGATTTACCATCAGGACGAGAATACTTAGTTCCTGGAATATATTCAAAGTCAAATTGTTGTGAAGAATCACCACGACCATAAACACTAATATTTCCAGTTATGGCATCTTCTTCTAAAGTAAGTTGAGTACCATTTCTATCTTCAATAACATATCTATTTTCAGGTTGTTTTTTGTTACCGGCAAACTTAATTTGTTTACCTTCAGTTTTTATTCTGTTGACTAATAATGGAAACCAATTCGGCATACCTTGTGCTGCCATGTCAGGTATAACTTTTGCTGCGGGTGCAGCGACTTTAGCTGTCTTACCAATTGGTAATAATAAACCTGCGATACCTGCACCTAGCCCTTGTAAAAACCGTCGTCGTGTTACAGGAAATTTTGGTTTATCTGCCATGTTATCTCATTCTAAACAAAGAACCGACGCCACCGCCGCTTGCAAAACCTTGCATGTCGCCTGAGTAACCTTGTTTCTTTAATGCGTCTAAAATAATGTTTTCATCAACATCAGGGTTTTCTAATCTAAATGCTTTAAACAAATCCATACCTTCCGGTGTTAAATCCATATAGTCACCTTGCATGTTATATTCTTCTTCAGTAGCGGGTCTACCACCAATATAATAATTACTTTCTCCACCATCTTGAAAACCTATGCGACCACCATTAGCATTTAAAACTCTATCTGCGGATAAGTCTTCACCAATACTTTCTAACAATTCACGGGCCTCGGTCATTCTGCCTTCTTCAATTAAATCATTAGCTACGGCTATAATACGTTCTTTCTCTGCAATATTAGCATCATTAACTTTGGTATAAGTTTTCATGTCCATACCACCCAACAGTTCGTCTTCTAGTGTTTTTAAGGTATCGGCTCTTGCGCCGGAAATACCGCTCATTTGACTTGGTGCCATTTCACCTTTGTTGATTGCTTCCATTTCTCTGCGGTAAGTTTTACTGTTCATTGGTACACCAAGTTTTACCATTTCAATATCTTTAGGCGATAGTTCGTTAAATGGCACTACGTCATCTAAATCTTTTGTTACTTGAAAACCAAAACTATCTGTTAAGTCCAATGACTTTTGTAAATCATCACTAACACCAACATCAACTGATTTAGCAAAACCCGTGGCTGCCGGATCGTCACCGCTGGCAATAATATCTTTTGCACGTTGTTTAGTAGCTATTGGATCATATTCATCAATGGTACTAATTATATCATCTAAGCCTTCATCTATCTGTTTGGCTTGACCATCTAGATTGGTTAAAATAGTTTTAAGTTGTGTGGTTTGTTCTTCTATCTTACCAGAACCTTTTTGCACTTGTTCCGAAAGAGCTTCTAGCTCGTCACCTATTTTAATAAGTTCGTCTTTGACTGCTGGGTTTTTTGTTTTTCTAAAAACTTTAGTTAAGTTTTCAAATGCTTCCGCAAGTAATTTTAGCATTAGTAATACGTCCTTTTCTGATGAGAGACAGGCTCATCTTCATAATCTTCAGGATGCTGAATAAAGCCCCCTTGTCTAAATCTCATTACGGCTTGAGTCATGCTATCCACAAGGTCATCGTGTTCCCCTAGCGGAAATGCAGCGCATTCCTCTATAACCTCTTCAGTAAACTTCCGGTCCGGCGCCCATATCATTCCTGCCTCAAACAGTGGCGCTACCGCATTTACTCTAGTATGTTTATCATTTCCACGACTGGGTGTAAAGTTAATAACTGGTATGCCCATAGCGCGTAACTCGTAAGTAAGCGGGAGCCCTGAAGCTTTAGCCTCGACTATAACTGTTTCTGGCTTCCAATAGTCATATTGTTCTTTGGCTACGCGACGTAATTCAGGAAACTCGTACCGCTCTTTAACTGCGTCTAATAAAATTAAATGTGCCTCACCCTCTTCATTTGGATAGAACACACCCCATGTAGTAATTGCAGAATAGTCTGATGTTTCTTTTTTCATAAACGCCGTGTCATAAGATTGTATAACATGGGCTAATGGTGGCATAGCGTCCTTTTCCCAAACATTCCACCATTCACGTTTTATAATACTACCTTCTGCTGCTGTTGGATTTTGTTGGTATTGTGCGTTCCATTTTTGTATACTTACCGATGCCTTCACCGCTTCTAATTCTTCTAATTTCCAATATCCGGGCCAAACTGGTTTCCCTGATGGCAAGATTGCCGGAAACTCAATCACTTCCCATTGGTCGGCTTTCGGTTCTGATTGTGCTTTTTGCAATTTACCTGTCAGGTCTGCTACACTCCATCGGGTCATCACCACAATTATTCTGCCTCCAGGTTGCAAACGCTGCCGCGGTCCAGAAGTATACCACTCATACACTCGATCGTAACTGGCCATGTTCATTGCGTCCTGCTCAGAATGTGGGTCATCAATAATAAGTAAGTCTGCACCACGACCGGTAATTGAACCACCAACACCAGCTGCATAGTATTCACCACCTTGGTCCGTTTCCCATTTGCCCGCGGCTTTCGAATCTTCTCTCAATCTTGTATTAAATATTTTTTTAAACTCATCCTGTTCCATAAGACCTTTAGCTTTACGACCAAACCGGACCGCGAGCTCGGCATTATTAGTTGCTTGGATTATTTTTAAATCTGGTTTGTTACCAATCATCCACGCCGGCAAATAGTTAGACGCAAACTCAGACTTTGTATGTCTTGGTGCCATGTTAATAATTAATCGCTTGAGATCGCCTCGCGCAACTCTGTTAAATTTATCAGCCATAATTTTATGATGTTCGCCTTCAATAAAATCTGGCCACATGTGTTTTACAAAACTTAAAAAGTCATCGCGTACACTTTGATCTTTCTTTTTTTCGTCAAGCAATAGTAAAGTTTTTAAATATTCTTTACGTGTATCTTCAGGTAAGTTTTTTAATTGATCTGGAGTTAGCATTTGAAAAAATTTTATAAAAAATTTTGCACCTTTTGTTTTTAAGTGTGAAAATGATTTTAGCCGTTATAAACGTTTAAATCAAGCTATATGTAGTATGTATTGGGACCCCTATATACTATATGTGGGGGTGGGTGGGCCCTAAGGCAACAAGCCTGGGAAAACGCCAGGGACCCCTCGAAGCCAGGCACTTTAGAATGCGTCTAATGTGCAAAGATAAATAAATAAATGTTTGACAGGTTTCTGCGAATACAGTTAAACTATGGGATATTAACAGAAAGGATATATATGAGTAAGACAGGACAATGGGTACATAAGATGTGCGAGGACGCAGAGATTATGACAAAGGGTGAGTTCATTTGTGAACATGGTGAACAGTATCTAGAATACTACGAGCAAGTCCAAGCAAACAATCCAACATGGGAGGAAGATGAATGAGAGATATAATAGAGCTAACAATATTAGTCATGCTATTAGTATTAAGTGTACCCTTTGGGGTGTTCATTAGTCCTATGTTAGCATTTGTATTACAATGCTTATGTATTGCACGAATGGGGTTTTTCCTAGCAAGGGATTGGATATGAGATACATTTCCAAGGACGGCTGGTTGTTTATTTTAATTGTTCTCGCTGGGTTATATTTCCCAGCGAGAGCCATGGTGTTTTGGGGGTGGGGAATATGAGCAAGACAGGCAATTGGTTTTTACAAATGGATAAAAACGCAGAGGTAATGCAAGAAGAAGAATTCTTAGCAAACTATGGCGAGAAATACTACTGGGTTTATGAGGATAAACAAAAAGAGATAGAGGATAAAGAGAGGGCAGAATTATGAGAGTAAAAGTATACACCAAGACAGGTACCTTACAAATGCGAGAGGACGCAGTAAACATGACCTTAAATGAATTTATGGCAAAGTATGGAAACAGCGAACAGATTGTAGATGTATGGACTGCTAAACAAGTACAGGCATTGAAAACAATGATAGGTGATTCATGAAAATGCATTGTAAGAATTGTGGTATTAAGTTCTATCCAAGTGATAATAACTATGTCGGCTATCCCTATGGGGGTTGGAGAAACAAGGGACAAGCTCACACGCGCGTCTTTCATAGTCGCGGTTGTTGGGAAGATTGGACTGCAAAAAATATCACCGCATACACTTTATGGTTGCAAGGTATGGGAAATAATGATACAACTAATGCAACTAATAACCAATCCATATAGAAAGGATAAAATATGGCACGATTAAGAATGAATGACGAATATCGAAAGAAGATAATCAATCG
>Ga0209535_1002733_pt1 | contig 11457 bp, 12 predicted proteins | sample LinPmetageLP28_FD_184041 | JGI IMG/M metagenome (GOLD analysis project Ga0209535, IMG submission 184041) | Marine viral communities from the Pacific Ocean - LP-28 (SPAdes) (version 2) | ecosystem: Environmental > Aquatic > Marine > Oceanic | place: Pacific Ocean | collected 2009-08-22
AGGTGCCAGAAGCACCATATGTGGATCCTAATGACATTGTTAATCAAGAAAATATTACTACAGGTTTTTCTGAAACACCTTTAAATCAGTCTGAAGACCAAACAGATATTTTTAACGCAGGAAGTTTTCCCGAAATGAATATATTTGGAAAAACAGTTGGAGGGCCTCGTCATCATCTCCTTAATCAAATTAATAAATATGGAAATGCATCTTCTGCCAGTGAAAAAGAGGCCTTCGACATTTTAAATAGTTTAGGTCAAGCTGATGGTGGTTACATAAGTGGTTTCCCTAATCAAAATAGGGAAACTCAATCTTTAACAGCGGACGACAACTACGAAAGATTAAAAAGAACTAATGAGTATATGGGAGATTTTTAATGGACAAAGATTTTAATCTAAGGAATGTCGTTTGGTTTTCAATGATTCTCATAAGCGCTGGGATTGTGTATGGCATGCTGTCGCAAAAAGTAATAGCCATTGAGGCAAAACAATCACAATTAGAAATGATAATATTACAAGATATACCAGAAATAAAAGAACGGGTAATACGACTTGAAGTATTGCTCGAACAAGCATTAGATAAATAAAATCTTTTTAGGATCTTCTCCCATTACTTGACTGGCTAAATCTATTTTAGCATTTAACGCTTTCACTATTTTCTCATCAATCGTATTTTCTGCCATTAAATCAACATAGGTTACCTTATTTGTTTGCCCTATACGATGTGCCCGGTCTTCTGACTGCATGCGTATTTCTAAACTATAATCATTTGAAAAATACACAACAGTGTGAGAAGCAGTAAGAGTAAGACCGTACCCTCCTGTTTTTGGATTTCCCACGAAGAACCGAAGAGCATCATCATTATCTTGAAAACTATCCACAATATGCTGACGATCAGAATCTTTGGTATCGCCATAATAAGAAGCCACACTTGTCTTGCCATAAATATCTCCTATTGCTTTCTCTATAGCCTGTATGTCATGGCGATACACAGCCCATATAATTACCTTACCTCCTGTCTCCTCTAAGACATTTAATAACTCTTGAATGCGGTTATTCTTTAATGAAATTACTTCACCCTCATCCGTCTTTACATGACCACAAGTAATTTGATGTAATCTAATAATTTGTGTCAATACTGTGGCAGCTGTCATCATTTTATTATCTTCTAAAAATGTTAACGCTGATTTTTTCATCTCCGTATATGCTTTTAATTGTTCGGGGGTCATCACCACATTTCTTTTTGTATATAATTTCTCAGGTAGATCCAAACATTCACTTTTTAAAATGCGTGTAGAAAAATCTTTTATTTTTTCTTGCAACTCATCCAGGCGTTGATACTTAACAATATGTTGAAACGAATGACTGCCCACGGACCGCTGAACAATAACAGCGTACCTTGCTCTAAAACTATAATAACTTTGCTGGTCAATTAACCAAGGATCAAGAAACTGGACCTGAGAAAATATATCAAGAGGAGATTTTGTAACAGGAGACCCTGTCATAATCCTTCTGTACTTTGCCATGTCTCGAAGTTTTAAAATGTTTTTTGTGCGTTGTGCGTTGTGATTTTTTATTGTAGTTGATTCGTCGATGCAAACTAATGACTGGTTTCTCAACAAGAAGCTGTACGCAAAGTCAAAACCACGCTTGGTGGATAGTGCTTCAATGTTCATAATGAAAATGGTTAAGTCATCAACGATCACGGACAACTGCTCAATTTCTTGTTTCTCTTCTTTTTTAGGAGAAGCAGACCACACAGCAACTCTATATTTAATATGATCGGATAAATGTATTTTTAATTCATTACGCCAGTTTCTTTTAATACCATTAGGTACAATGATAAGAGCTGAGTTAATCTTGCCTTTATCAAACAAAATAGCGATATTATCGATGCATACTTTGGTTTTCCCTGTACCCATCTCCATGAAAAGAGCCCACACTTCTTTATTCCAGCTTTCTTTCAACGCATTTAATTGATGTTGAAAAGGCTTCGTTTTAAATCTATAATCCATAATAACTTTCTAAATTGGTAATATAAAGGTTGTATTAATAAACTAGAACTATTAAAGGAGCAAGTAGAAAGATGGAAATGAAAACAGAAGTTGGTACAGTTTATTTAGTACAAGAAAATCCTTACATTAATGTATTGAGTGCAGAAGAGTATGGGAAAATCGTTGTATTGTTTGAAAGTGGTCAACAAATTATGTTCAGTCCACAACCTGCGATAAAGAAATTACGCAGAAAACTCAAAGACTTTTGTGATAATGACTATCTTTTAATGATGGGAGATCCAGCTGCAATGGGAATTGCTTGCTGTATAGCTTCTGAAATGAATCGTGGTAGATTTAAAATACTTAAATGGGATAAAATTCAAAAAAAATATTATCCTGTAAGTGTTAACATTAACGAGAAAGGCGAAATAGATGAGCAAGATAAACTTTGAAGGTGACGCAGTAGCGAACATAGAACAAACAGGTCTAGAATCTGTAGCGGAATTACTAAGAACACAACTAGCATTAGAGGCTTCAATTGAAGCGCAAGAAGATCAATTAAAAAATTATAAAGATCAATTGCGAAAATTATCCGAGGAAATTATTCCCGAAAAAATGACAGAATTAGGAATGACATCAACAGAAATGTATGATGGATCAAAAGTAGAAATTGTAGAGAACATTCACTGTTCTATACCAAAAGAAGATTTAAAGAGACAGGCTGCTTGTTATGAATGGTTAGAAGATAATGGCTTAGGCGATATTATTAAAAACCAAGTAGCTATGCGTTTCGGTAAGGGAGAAGGCACAAAAGCAAAACAACTCGAAGAGACAATTAAAGAGATGGGCTTAATTCCTGAAGTAAAAGTTTCGGTGCACGCTGGTACACTGAAAGCCACTGTAACAAAGTGGCATGAAGAAGGCAAAAGTTTGCCAGAAGATTTATTTTTTCTGCACTTTGGTCGAAAAACAAAAATCAGCCGACAAAAAACAAAATAAGGAGTAAATATGGCACAAGCTATAAAGAAAAACGACGAAAAAGAAACGAACATTATTCAGTTTGATTCTAGCATTTTTGAGAAAGATGCTAATCAAGGATTAGGCAATCTGGGGATGGACGATCTTGCAATACCTTTTCTTCGAATTCTGAGTGATACATCACCACAGATTAAGAAAAGAGATCCTCTCTACATAGAGGGAGCGGAAAGTGGAATGATCTACAATACGCTTACAAAAGAAATATATGACGGCGAAGCAGGTGTAGGGGTTATACCTTGTGCTTATCAACGCCAGTACATAGAGTGGACAGATAGAGGCGAGGGCAGTGGTGCTCCCGTTAATATTTATCCAGCGGAAAGTGATATACTTTCTAAAACAACACGTGATGATCAACGTAAAGATAGACTTGCTAATGGCAACTATATCGAAGATACGGCTAATCATTACTGCCTAGTCATTGGTGCTGACGGAACTTCCTCCCAAGTTTTAGTAGCAATGAAAAGCACCCAGCGTAAGAAATCCAAAAGATGGAACTCCCTTATGCTGGGGCTTAAAATGAAAGGGGCAAACGGATTGTTCACACCACCTTCCTATTCTCACCTTTACACACTTAAAACGGTAGCAGAGTCTAACAATTTAGGTAATTGGTTTGGATGGGATATTTCAAGGGTTGGTGCTGTTGAAAATATTGATACCTATCATGCAGCGAAAGCATTTGGTGAAAGTGTAGCTAAAGGCGAAGTTAAGATAAAACATGAAGACGAAGATGTTGACACAGGTGAAAAAGCACCTTATTAAAAAAACTTTAAACAAAGGGGCGACCGCCGTTGCCCCTTTAAATATATGAATGAGAAAGATTTATGGACGACAAGGCAAAGTTTATTGAAATATTTTCTGGCTTAGACAGAGCTTACGGGCAGACGCAAAGCCGAGAAAAGAATAATGCAGGAAAGCTAGAAGGCAGATCTTGGATTATTGCAGACCAGTTAACAGAAGATAAATGGATAAATCATTTAGAAGGAAGAGAGCCTTCTTTAGGTATTATTCCTATTGATGATAATAATCAATGTAGATGGGGTGCCATAGATGTTGATACCTACGATGGTTTTGATCATAAAATATTAATTAAAAAAATTGTCGAAAAGAAAATACCCCTAGTTGTGTGTAAATCAAAAAGTGGGGGAGCTCATATATTTTTATTTGTAAGCGAACCAGTGAGTGCAAAAGATATGCAAATAAAATTAAAAGAGATAGCTGTAGTTTTAGGCTATGGTGACTGTGAGATATTTCCAAAGCAAATTCAAATGAACCCCAGAGGTACAGGCAACTTTTTAAACTTGCCCTATAACCATCCAGAATTTCCCACAAGATATGCGTTTGATGACGAAGGTAATGCATTGATTGAACTTAGTAGCTTTATAAAGCATTATGAAACAAAAGTCGTATCGCAATTAAGCAAGGTGGTTATCGAAAAACCAATTATTAAAAAAAAGAATGATGATTTCAAAGGCGCTCCTCCGTGCTTAGTGACGCTAGCATTAAAAGGATTTAAAGAAGGAGCGAAAAAAACTCCAGGGAGAAATGTATCGATGATGCAATTAGGTGTTTATTTAAATCAACGTTTTCCAGACACATTAGAAGACAAATTAGACGAATATAATAATAAATATTGTAAACCTCCTTTACCTAGTAGAGAGGTGCAAACAATATTTTCACAGACAAAGAAAGAAAAATATTTTTATCAATGCCCTTTGCGGGAACAAGATGAGGACGGGAATGAAAAACTAATAGGTGAATTTGCATTAGTATGTGAAAAAATTAAATGTCAATCTCAAAAGTTTGGAATAGGTAACGCAGGATCTAATGACATAGGAAACATGAAAAAATGGGTATCCGATGAATCAGAATGGGAAGTAACACATAACGGTAAAGTCATTGTACTTAATAAAAAACAATTAAAAAATCACAATCTATATGTTGAAGAATGTTTAGAGCAAGCAAATGAATTCCCTCGCCCCGTAACTCCCCCGGTCTGGGCTGATATGGTACAGGGAATGATAGATAACATGACTAAGGACGACTATATTTATCAACCAGCAGAAGTAACAGCGAAAGGACAGTATTTAAATCAATTACAAATATTTTTAGCTAATAATAGAGGAGCAAAAGATAGGCAAGATGTCTTAGCAGGAATGGTTTTTGAATACAAAGATAGCTTCTTTTTTAAGCCACAATCTTTGCGTGATTTCTTAAAGACAAAAAGATTTACAAAACTTACGGATAGCGCTCAATATAAAGTGTTTGAAATATTTAAGGGAAAAACAGCTAAATTAAAAGTTAATAATAATGTGGAGCATTGTTGGAAAGTACCAACAACGATCCTCGATTCAGAATACAAATTAAGTGAGAAAGACTTTAGTGAGGAGGAGGCATATTAATGAGACATTTAGATTTATTTAGCGGAATAGGTGGATTTTCTTTAGGATTAGAAGCAACTCAACAAATTAAGACAGTGGCTTTTTGTGAAATAGATAAATATTGTACAAAAGTATTAAATAAGAACTGGCCAGAAGTGCCTGTATATAATGATATAAAGGAGCTAACATATGACAAACTTAAAGCAGATGGAATTGATAACATCGACATCATCACAGGTGGATACCCGTGCCAACCCTTCAGCGTCGCTGGACTTAAAAAAGGTGTTGAAGATCCGAGACACCTCTGGCCAGAGTATTTTAGACTTATCAAAGAACTCAGGCCCACTTGGATTATTGGAGAAAACGTTAGTGGACACATTAAACTCGGTCTTGACACCGTGCAAGAGGACTTGGAAAGTGAAGGCTACTCTCTCAGGACGTTTAGTATTTCAGCTTCTAGCGTTGGCGCCAACCACCAAAGAGAAAGAATCTGGACAGTGGCTTACTCCCAGCACAACAATGATTCACAAAAGATCAAAGGAGTCGATGGAGAAAAGAGTAGCATACAGAAAGAGCATAGGGAGAACGACAGTACCACCAGGAACTTTAGCGGAGCAAGTGCAATACGGGGAACCCGTAACGAACATGACGATGTGGAGGACACCAGACGCCGCAGCTGGGGGGAGCAATTTACCAGGAATACAGAAAGCACTGGACGAGGGACATTTGAAAAGACCGAGCGGCCAATCAATCCAGATACGACTTCAGGACCAAGTGAAAGAACCACGACTATGGCCAACTCCGGTACATTCGGATCATCTGATGAACAAGAGCGAAACACTAGAAGCTTGGAAAATAAGAGCAAAGAAGAAGAAAGAAGAGAACGGAGTGAATCTTCAATACGCACTGAGACATGCAGTACAGAAACATCCCATAATGTGGCCAACTCCGAGAGTATCAGGACAAGAGAATCTAGACACCTTGATAAAAAGAAAGGGACTAAGGGAAGCTACTCAGCACAACTTAACAGCAGCGGTACAGAACTGGCCAACACCGACAGCGAACGAGGACGCCGCAGGCAGACCTGGAGCGAAGATGCAGAAAATGTTAGGCAATCATCCCGAAGTGAGGAAGCCTTTGGATGGTGGAACATTGAACCCGACGTGGGTAGAGTGGCTCATGGGGTATCCGACAGGACACACCGACTTAAAGCGTTAGGTAATTCTGTCATACCACATATCCCTTATTACATAGCAAAATCAATATTGGAGGTAGAAGATGCATAGATACATAGTCATTGGTCCTCCAGGGACAGGAAAAACTACCTACTTAAAAACCAAGGTTAATGATCTTATTAGATCAGGAACATGTACACCAAATGAAATTGGGTATTTTAGTTTTACCGTTAAAGCGGCGGAAGAGATTAGAGACAGAGTTATGGAGGGAGATAATTTAAGTAAAGAACAAATGAAAATTATGTTTCCTTATTTCTCTACGCTTCATAGTTTAGCCTACAAACGATTACAGTTACAACAGTCGCAGATCATGGATGATAATGACTACGCCGACCTTTCACGGATCACGGCGCACGAATATGTCAATAAAATGCGTAAAGGAAACGGTGTTGATATTGCGATGCCAACAGCGAAGAGTGAGTATCAGGACATTATTAATTTAGCCTACGCTAAGTTTCCTAACGATGAAGATCGTTTATATAAAGTGTTCCGGGAAAAAACGCTCAACAACTACGGCGCACGGCAAATGATTGAACAAATGGATTTAGACTTGCGTAAGTTTAAAGAAGACAGAGACAAGTATGAATACGTTGATTACTTCGTTAACTTTATTAAAAAGCGCAACGCTCCAAAATTAAAATATTTATTTATAGATGAAGCTCAAGATCTATCAGCACAGCAATGGCATGTCGTTGATATGTTACAACAAGAATCAGGAGCGCTAGAAACATGGATAGCAGGGGATGACGACCAAGCAATATTCAGATGGGCAGGAGCGGACATTGAACATTTTATTAGAATGGCTGACCGCCATAATGAAAACACAATTGTTCCTTTAACGCAATCCTATCGTATCCCAATCAGTGTACACACTTTAGCCACAAAAATAGCACAGTCTATTTCACAAAGAATACCAAAAGAATATCAACCCCGTGATGAAGAAGGAGAAAGAAAAGTATCCAATATCAGACCTTTAAATCAAGGATTGAAAGAAGGTGACTGGCTTATTTTATGCAGGACGCACGAAATTGTGAAGCAAGTATCAGAAGCACTGGAAACATACGGGTGGTTGTATAAACGTTACGGATCTTCTGTTATTAGTTTTCGGTTTATTGAAGCTATTCGTGCCTGGACAAATTTACAAAAAGGAGAGAAAATTTCAGGTGTCGATTGTGATATTGTTTATCATCATATGGATAGCACAAGAATAAAAAGAAATTATGGTGTCTTTAAAGGACAGCCAGAAGGTTTTTACGATTTAGATACTCTCATTAAACAATATGGTTTAAGAGAAGAAATTAAGTTATCAAGTACAAGGACAGCAAGGGTGAAAGAGATAGCGTGGTACGATATGTTAAACGGAAAAGGTTTAGTAAAAAGGGAGAAATATTTACGATCTATTATGCGTTCTGGAAATAAACTTGATACGATTCCTCGTATTGAAGTCTCCACCATTCATGCAAGCAAAGGAGGGGAAAGAGATAATGTTATGTTAATTACCGATCTCTCTTATGGACCATACAAAGCATCAACGGAAAATCAACAAGGACGTGATGATGAAGCACGAGTATTTTATGTAGGAGCGACAAGAGCGAAAAAAGAATTACATATTATTCACCGCACCGAAGGACAGTTTGAATATGAACCTATTTTCTTTCATGAAAGGAACTGTGCATGATTTCACAAGACCTTTTAAAAGAAGCAACAAAACTTATTGGGGGAGATAGACAAACAGACTACGGTGACAAATTAAAAAATCATCAGAATATTGCTGACTTCTGGTCTGTATTTTTAAAGAAAAAAATTACAGCGCACGATGTCGCTATTTGTATGGCCTTGGTAAAAGTAGCACGGCTCATGAACCAGCATAAAAAAGATAGTTATCTTGATATGGCAGCTTACGCCGCTATAGCAGGGGAAATAGAAGCAAGAACAAATAAGAAAAATCATTCGTTTGAAGCAGAAGGCGAGAGAAGAGGAAGAAAAACATCTGAAGCTATTGCAGAATGGCATGAGGAAAGAAAAAAATGAAAAATAAATATAGCCTAAATCGTACAAGTAGAGGATTAGCTTATAATTTAGATGAAGATCTAATCATAAAAGAAAGTAGAGAAAAAGGTTTTACTTATGGTGAGATAGCAGAAGAGCTAGGTAGAACAACAAAGTCTGTAGAAAGAAGGATTAAAAGACTTAAAGTAGGTACATCATACTATAGTCCTAGACTTTCTGTTAGCTCTGTTCCTTTCGCTGGATCTCGTAAAGGAGATATTACAGAATTAGAAATGAGTGTATATTTATGGAAAAAGGGATGGGAAGTATTTAGAAATCTTTCAAGCTGTGGGCCAATTGATTTAGTAATGTTTAATAATAAAACAAAAGAGCATTATTTTATTGATGCTAAAACATCAGCTCATAGGGTTTCAAAAAATGAAAAAAATAGAATTGAAAAAATATATACGGCAGTATTTACAATGAAAAAAATTTCAGATTATGAAAATGAAAAAGTAATTGAATTAAAAAATACTGTTAACAAAGAAGATAAAATAGAAATATGAAAACTCAACCTAACTGGTTTCCTAAAGTACACCGCATGCCTAGTGAATGGGTACAGCCTGATACTTTCCCTGATCTATCAGGTTATGATGAGATCTCTATTGATTTAGAGACACGAGATCCAGAATTAAAGAATAAAGGTCCAGGATATATTCGTAAGCACGGTGAAGTAGTAGGGATTGCTATAGCTGTAGACGGGTGGGAAGGATACTATCCCATTGCCCACGAAACACCGCCCAATATGGATAAAGAGTTAGTTACCAGGTGGTTGCGTAAGCAGTGTTCGTACGAGTCTGTCAACTATATTTTTCATAATGCTTTCTATGATGTGGGCTGGTTAACAACAATGGATATTGACATCAAGGGAAAAATAATAGACACTTTAATTGCTGCTCCTATAGTGGATGAAAACAGGTTTCGATTTGACCTAAACTCATTAGTAAAGGATTATCTACAAGAGTCTAAATCGGAAACCCAACTACGAGAAGCGGCAAAAATGTGGGGCTTAGATCCAAAAGCGGATTTATGGAAGCTTCCAGCCTCACATGTTGGAACTTATGCAGAGCAAGATGCTGCTGTAACGCTACGCTTGTGGCAACATCTGCAAAAAGAAATTGCAGGACAAAATTTAATAAATATTTTTCAATTGGAAACTGACTTGTTTCCTGTGTTATTTGAAATGAAACGCAAAGGCGTTCGAGTTAATCTTGACAAAGCGGAGATAATAAAAAATGATTTACAAAAAGAAGAAGAAAAACTTTTACAATCGATTAAGAAACTGGCAGGTACATCTGTGGAGATCTGGGCTGCGGCTAGCGTGGCGAAAGCGTTTGATGCACTATCGATTCCTTACAATCACACTGAAACAGGGAAACCAAGCTTCGATAAAAACTTTTTATCAAGTCATGAGTCTCCTTTGGCGAAGATGGTGGTCAAAGCCAGAGAAATTAATAAAGCGAGAACCACATTTATAGATAGTATTCTAAAACATTCACACCGGGGAAGAATTCACGCCGAGATACATCAAATGAGAAGTGATCAAGGAGGAACAGTAACAGGGAGGTTTAGTTATTCTAATCCAAACTTACAGCAAATTCCTGCAAGGAACCAAATCATTGGCCCCTTGATTAGATCTATATTTATTCCTGAGAAAAATCATCAATGGGGTATATTTGATTACTCGCAACAAGAACCACGGCTCGTGGTCCACTATGCGGCAATAAAAAGTTTCACAGGAGCTTCTAAGTTTGTGGAAGCCTATCAAGAGGAGGAAAGTACCGACTTTCATAGTTTAGTTGCTGAGATGGCTGATATTGGTCGAAAACAGGCAAAGACCATAAATCTTGGTCTATTCTATGGTATGGGTAAGGGTAAACTAATGTCGCAGCTTGGTGTAGACCAGGAAACAGCGACAGACCTATTAGTGGCGTATCATGAGCGTGTTCCGTTTGTAAAAAAATTAATTAATGACACAATGAATAAGGCGGGTAAGAAAGGTTATCTTCGTACGCTCCTTGGAAGGCGTTGTCGTTTTGATTTATGGGAACCCAGTAATGAATGGGGATCAAAAGCGCTACCTTTAAAAGAGGCAACAAATGAATATGGCGAAAGTATGATCAAGCGTGCCTGGACATATAAAGCCTTAAATAGATTGATACAGGGATCAGCTGCGGACCAAACAAAGCAAGCCATGGTCAATTTACACAAAGAAGGGTACACGGCCCACATACAAGTCCACGATGAATTAGATTTTTCTATTGCAAGTGAGAAGGATAGTGCTAACATTAAAGATATTATGGAAAATTGTGTTGAGTTGTTAGTACCAAGTAAAGTTGATGTCGAACTCGGCGAAAGCTGGGGCGACGCAGGTGCTTAAAGTATTTTTTTTACTTACTCTTATTTCTGTTAATGGCAAACCAACCATAGGGTATAACGGTGCCATTTATGACAGCATGGAGAAATGTCAAAATGCGATAGTTATACAAGAAAACATTATGGCTAAACGCATAGAACAGCTAACAAAACAAGCCTATTGGCTAGAATCTCACTGTATAGAATTTAATAAATTTCCTGTTGACACTCCCACTTAATTGCTTATAGTCCCAATTGTAGTTGAAAAGATAGACTACAGGGTTTGGCCGTAGGAAGGGATATCACTATCCTACTTTAGCTTGAAAATTATAGATACCCGCCGTGAGTAATGTCACAATGCAAAAAGTGGTCAAGGATAACTTGAACACTGCGCAGCAAAAAGTGGTCA
>Ga0209535_1002735_pt1 | contig 11453 bp, 8 predicted proteins | sample LinPmetageLP28_FD_184041 | JGI IMG/M metagenome (GOLD analysis project Ga0209535, IMG submission 184041) | Marine viral communities from the Pacific Ocean - LP-28 (SPAdes) (version 2) | ecosystem: Environmental > Aquatic > Marine > Oceanic | place: Pacific Ocean | collected 2009-08-22
CATCTCTTTTGTTTACCTCTGGAGATAGTTGACCCAAAATTTTTAAGAATGGTAACGCAAGATCTTCTTGCGATATATTTTGAGTGCCTTGTTGTGCATCAGCTTCCATATCAAATGTTGCTAGTGCACTATTCTTTTTTTCTGCTACTTGGTTCATGTTTATTTGTTCCTTTTTATTGTTGTCTTATTTCCAACGAACACGTTGAAAATTTCCGTTGGCATTGATTTACCTGCCTCTAAACGCTCACGGACTAGCGCTTTAAGAGTCATGGGCTCAACCTTCAACTTTTGTGTCGGTTGAAACCCACGTTCCTCTGCAAGAGCAGCATAATCAGCTGCCTTGTTATCCTCGTTACGACCGAATGATACGGATATCTCATTTTTGATTATATCACCCAAGCCATTTTCACGAAGCCAGTTAAATGCTTTCTCTCTATTTGCAATAGAAATACTTGCACTGTAATTTGGTTTAACATCTACCGTAGAACCATCTGATAGTTTAAGATGAGCTAAACCCATCTCTGCCATCATCGTTGGAATTACTTCACCAGATAATCGGTCATGTTCTTTTTTTAAATCTTTTAAATTGTTTTCACTTTTTTCTATTCTATAAATTAATCCTTCTAACAGTTGTATTTGATCTGCTAAAGATTGTATGGTTGCAGTTTTATCTACAAGGTCTTGTTGGTCTTCTTCAAAGTTAATGTTACTCATCTATCTTTCCTCTTTCATATAAGTTAATTTCAATAGGATAATATTTTCTTTCTTGTTTATCCCATTTTAGTAAATTGTATCTACCATTGGTCATGTCAGAAACTATAGAACATGCTACACCAATAATTGCAGGATCACCAGTCAATAATAAATAATCGTCCGTGGTAAAATCTTTCAAACCTTTTCTAAGTTTAAAAATTAATGGTCCAGGAGAAAAAATTATTTGTGATAACTCAGGTAATAAAAAAATAAAATCATTAGATGTAGAATAATATGATGCACCCATAATATTTATTTTAGGTCTACCGTCAGAACTACCAGCAATTTCTTGTATTACATAAACCTTTTTTTCTTTCATGCTTGACAATATAGGTGTGAGTTGTTATCTTGTCAAGTAGAAAGAAGAAAAATTATGGATTATAAATTTAAAACAAAACCTTATGCACATCAAATGACTGCATTAGAAAAGTCATGGAATAAAGAAAACTTTGCGTACTTTATGGAAATGGGTACAGGTAAAACAAAAGTATTAATAGATAATTTAGCTATGCTTTACGACAAAGGTAAAGTTAATGGTGCTCTTATTATTGCACCTAAAGGTGTTGTTGGCACTTGGTACAATAATGAATTACCTACACACTTACCAAATCATATAGAAAATATAACTGTATTGTGGAAAGCTGCTATTACTAAAAAACAAAAAGAAAGTTTAGATGAATTGTTTTCCGAAGGTGAAGGTTTACATATATTAATTATGAATGTTGAAGCTTTTAGTACAACTAAAGGTATGGATTTTGCTAATAAATTTTTATCATGTCATAGAACCATGATGGCTATTGATGAGTCTACTACAATTAAAACACCTACAGCTAAACGAACTAAAAACATTCTTAAATTAGCGGAGTCTGCAGTATACAGAAGAATAATGACAGGTTCTCCTGTAACAAAAAACCCATTAGATTTATATACGCAATGTGATTTTTTAAGTCCGTGGTTACTAAACTTTACGTCTTATTATGCATTTAGAAATAGATATGCAGAAATGAAAACATTACATATGCATGGTAGACAAATACAAGTAGTAAATGGTTTTAAAAACTTAGGTGAATTGTCAGATAAATTAAAAGATTTTTCTTATCGTGTATTAAAAGATGATTGTCTTGATCTACCTGATAAAATTTTTATTAAACGTGAAATACAGTTATCACCGGACCAACGTAAGTTGTATGAACAAATGAAGAAAGAAGCTATTGCTGTATTAAAAGGTAAACAATCTACTACCGTAAATACTTTAACACAGCTTATGCGACTACAACAAATTACTTGTGGTCATTTTACAGCTGACGATGGTGCAACTCAACCTATCGCCAATAATAGAATTACAGAACTAATGGATGTGTTAGAAGAAACAGAAGGTAAAGCTATTATTTGGGCTCACTATCAATATGATATTACAGCTATTATAAATGCTGTTGTAAAAAGATATGGTCCGGGGTCCATTGTCGATTATTATGGATTAACTCCACAAGAAGAAAGACAACCTAATATCAAGCGTTTTCAGGATGACCCTAAGTGTCGGTTTATTGTTGGAACGCCTTCTACGGGCGGCTATGGCATTACTTTAACAGCTGCAAACACCGTAATTTACTATTCTAACGGATATGACCTAGAAAAGCGATTACAATCAGAAGACAGAGCACACAGAATCGGCCAAAAAAAATCAGTGACTTATGTCGATATAATGGCCGACGACACTGTGGATGAAAAAATCGTAAAAGCTCTACGTAAAAAAATAAACATAGCATCAGAAGTTTTAGGAGAAGAATTAAGGTCATGGATTTAATAGGATATATACACGTACCGCGCTGGAATTTTTAAACCAGTAAATTTTTGGCTTTACCTAGTATTGGTTTGTATTTTGTTTTATTTTCATCTCTATATGCGTGTAAAAACTGTTTTCTAGAAGTGCCTTCCGTTATACTACAATGTATCCACCCCGAGTTAGGTTCTCCAGGAACATAGTATTCGACGATAAGCTGATCCCAATCAAGCTCTCTATGTATCCAATCTGCAAGCTCTGCATTGTCAACTCCTACACATTCGAAATCCGCCGCTTCTGCACGCGAGTGCTGGCTGTTGATTGAACTACCTATGGCTTGGCAAAGCTGCGGAGAACGGAATCCTGACGTAACTTTGACTCTACCGAAATGGTCCCTTACGGGTTGTAAAATTTTTTCACAAAGTGTTTTTAATTTTTCTATTTGTTCTGCATTAGGATTATTGTTGATACCTTTACGTATGGCAGTGTCTGATTTTATAAGCTCCTGAAGAGAAAAATTTCGCGATAACTGCATAATTTTTTATTGAGTGTTTGATAATAACATAAAAATCATATTAGCCATACCCATGATTAACATGCCTGCTGATACTAATACAATTTTTTCTAATCTATTTATTTGATTTTCTATTTTGTGAATTTTGTCGTGCGTCTGCTTTTGCATAATTCTGCAAAGCTTCTCATGATCTTCTATTTTTTGTAATGCGTTTTTGCTCATTATGTTTTACTTGCTATTACCTTTTCTGTTGGAGATAATAACGCCTCCTCATTACGTGTCAAGTTTGTTTGTGGATTTTTTTGTTGAGTGTTGCTAGCCATTTGCACAGGCATCGGTGTGTCACCTAACGGTGGTGTAGTAACCTTACTACTTAAACCAGTTTTAGGTGAACCAGGAACTATTAAATCTTTAAGAGGATCAAAAATATTTTCTTTAATAAAAGGACCACCAGGTATTCTTTTAATATTTTTTTGTATAAACCCTTCTTCTTTTAATGGTTTACCGTCATCACCATATAATAATCTACCATTCTTATCTGTTTGATATGATTCTTGATCAGGATAGTAACCACCCTCAAGTTCATTTGTTTCTTCATTAAATATTTCAGGAAAAAATTTAATACCTTCATACTTATCTTTAACTCTATCTAATTTAGATTGTGGAAATAAAAAATTTCTATTAGTTGTGTATATATATTTACCATCTTTTTCATCATTAAGTCTATTCATTTGATCTTTTACAGTTCTAACTTTAGTTTCAAATCTAGGTGTAGAATAATTGACTGGTGTAAACCTACCATCTAATAAATTGTTAATAATTTTTTTAGAAGCTCCTGCTTTTTTCATAATTTCATATATTTTATTCTCAGATAAATCTAACAATTTTAAATCTTCTATTCTAATATACATGTCCTTCTGTATTCTAAATGCTTCTTGTTGCATTTGATTAAATATAGCAACCATATCTGTTGGAGTTCTTTTAGCAAAGTCTTGTACGTCATAAAATTTTTCTGTTTCATCAACAGCTCTTAACAATCTGTTCATTGTAGATGTAAAATATTTAAGATCTTTTTTAACATCAATTCTAATAATCCGTGTTCCAGTAAACAAAGCCAGTAATTCATCAGACAAGTTAACTGGTTTACCACCTTTAGTTAAATCTAATGATAAAGCATCACCAATTTTTTGACTACTAGATACAACACCAGGTTTAACACCATCTAATACGTGTATTAATGATTTAATAAATTTATCTCCAAGATCATCTGATTGTGTATACACAGATCCACCACCATCTTTCTTACCATTTCTTGTAGTCACATCTATAAATCTATCAAATCCCAATGGTTCTGATATAAACGGTTCTAAAAAAGACAATACTGGTCCATTTTCTCCAAACATTAAGTTCATTACAAACTGTTCTGTTTCTTGTGGATTTAAATTTTGTTTCTGTGCTTGTGCAATAGCTGCTTCAAATGGTTCAAACAAACTATCATAAGGACTAAAGTATGAAAAATTAATTGCAGCGCTTTCACCATTCTTCCAACCCTTAACAGCTAATAAGTTTTTATTTGCATCCCAAGACGCAGCTGACGATCTACTGTATGCTGCCCACTGTGAGCTTGTAGAATTTGTTAAGAATTGTGAAAGTTCTGTAAACCCTTTTCCAATAGCATAACTAGTTAAAAATGCACCTGTCAATCTTCTTATACCCATTTGTTGTATGGCTCTGTTAGGGTGTGCTGATTCTTTTAATCCTGTACTAATAATGTTTGCACCTGTTCTAAGTATTTCTGCAGGAAATGATATAAAGTTTCCAAGTGGTAACTTTCTTAATTGTTGGATAAGAGGTGGTACTTTACTGTATGTTGGATACGTATCTCTTAATAAAAATGCTGACGCTTCTTCTATCGCATCATCGTATGTTTTTTTAACTCCCGTAACGGTATTGATTGGATCAAATTCTTTACCCATGTATCTAAACCATTCTTTAACATCATCTAAACTTTTTAATGCTTGGTACAACTGTGATTTACCAAATTCGAAACCATAACCTTTCCATAAATTATCACCACCTGCGTATAGTCTTGCAACTTTATCTGTAGGTGCCATCTTCATTAATCTATCAAATAATTTATCACTAGTGTTTATTACATTGTTTTTTATATCTTGAGTTACAGCTTTTAATTCTGCTGCTACAACGTTTTCATCCCACACACCAAGTCTAATTAATTTTTCTACGTAGTTATTAAATTCTACTTCATCAATTTTGTTACCACCTGCTTTAAATATATCTCTTGCAACGATCTGCATAGCATCTGTTACACTAGCTTTGCCACCTATATGTCCATTCATTAATGCAAAGAAAGAAGCTGACGTTACGTTTCTAACTTGTGTTTGTGGTGAGTATAGTGTTTTACCAATCTGTACACTTACTTTAGATTGTAACATGAAACGATAAAAAGCATTTTCAACAAGTTTATCTAAAGAACCACCTACACCGGCAAAACCTTCTACATACTCAGGTGATGCCCACTTGTTTAATAAATCTGATTTCATAATACCAAGTCTTGGTACATTTTGAATTTGTTTTGCTCCAACAAAACCTGCATTAGTTGCATCTTCTGCAGTATTAAATAACCAACGATTTTTTAATCCAGAGTTTGTAATATAATCAGCTGCTCTTTTGTTAGCCATAGATGATATAGCTTCTGCGGTTGTGTAACCAACCGATGCTTTTAAATTTCTTTCAGGTCCCAGTAAATTTTTTATTGCATCCGGTAATTCTTCACCTGTTTTTAAATATCTAAATTTATCATTTAATAATATACGAGTTCCTATATCTCTTAATTGTGTTATTGGTGACTTACCTTCGGCCTTACCTGTTCTTAATATATCTTCTGCATGCATTTTAGCAGACTCGATATAAGCTTTTTCTGCATCTAGTTTTGGAAAAGTATTTTTTGCAGATTCTTTTAAATTTGTATTTTTTTTAATTACTTTTTCTACTAAAAAATTAACAGCTCTGTCCATAACTTTTTCATCAGGAACATAGTTAGGGTTTCCAAATGTTTTAAAAGATCTAACTAAATATTTACTAATATTGTTTATTTCTATATTAGCTAATTCTTTTGCTAAGTCATCAGCTTCTTTACCTTTAGGTAATACTTTTTTAAATTCACTAATAATACTTTTAATATCTTTTGCTAAATCTTTCGCTCCTGCGTGTAGTTCTACTGGTATGTCCTCTAGTTTTCTTTGACCTTTTAAATATTCGTCTATCAGATCAAGATAATATTTTTGCATAGGTGGTGATGTAGTTGCTTCATTATAATTGTTTTGAAATTTTTTAGCTAAGTTGTATGAAGTTTTTTCTAAACCTTCATAAGTTCTATCTATTTTTCTAGCTCTACCTTTTATATATAACTTAACTTGTTCACTTACACCTTCTATGTCTTTAGGTAGTTTACCATAAGATCTAAACCAAGATAAAACGTTATCTATTTTTTTAACACTTGCATCTATTTTGTTAGGTGATGTTACAGATTTTAATCTCCAGCTTTTAAATGGTGGTAGCTGTGTTACGAATTTGCTTCCTATACCCGTACCTGCTGTAGCGTTTACTAATAATGGTGCTACTAATTTACTTACAGTATATTTCCCTGCTTTTTGTAATGTTTCAGATCCCGCTTTTGTTAGAGGTGATACTAATTTATTACCTAACACTAACTTAGCACCTTTCATCACTGTATTATCAATTGCTTTAACACCTAGTTGAGCTACACCTACACCATATTTATTAGCCATTACAGGTTTTCCAAAATATTTAAAACCAAGTTGAGTAAATTTACCAACTAATGGAAAGCCTCCACCAATTAATGCACCTTCTGCACCGTATTTAATTCTGTTTCTAAACTCTGCTGCTGCTTTTTTTCTACCAGTCAAACCCTTAGTGTCTTCAGGATCTACAAAAAAAGATTCTCTTCCAGGATTAGATGCTAAAAAATCTGTTGATGCTACAATACCTATACCTTCTGCAACTCTTGTTGCTACCTGACTAACTTTTCTAAGCTTACCACCCTTAACAGCATCTGCTGCTTTTTTCATTTTGACTACTGCGGGTATTCTTCCTGCAATTTTTGCAATAGCTGTTCCAGGCACACCAAACTGAAGTAGTAAACCTGTAACCTCTCCTCTCCATGTTTCAGGACGAGTGGGTTCATTTCTTTCCATAATTTTTTCAAACTTAGACATAAAGTCTGTGTCAAAAAAGAAATCTGTTCCTGCAAATAATAGTGAGCCTAAACTGTTCTGTAGATCATATGTACCTGAGCTAATACCTTTTGATATTTCATCAAGACCTGTTGTGTAATCTCTTTCCTGTGTAATTTCTTCGTTATTAATTTTAAAACTAGGGGCCTTTGCATCAGGCAATTCTTTTGCTTGTTGCATTGGATCTTTTATACCTGCTATAGAATTAGCTAATCTTTTTGTAGGGTTAAATGTATAATACATTTCAAGAATACTTTTAGGTTCAGGCATAGACAACCACTTGACAGGTTTCTTAGGTTTTGATTGTCCTGCTAATTCGTTTTGTATTTTAAGTTTAACTTGATCTAAGTCTAATGGTTTGGGATCTCTGATTTCTATATCAACAGCTTCATCGTCTTTGACATCTTTGAGAAATCGTTCGTAGGCTGTTTCTGCCATGTTACGCTCCTGATGGTAATACTAAATTAACGCTATATTTTTGGTTAAACAGATCTACATCTTGTTGTGATGAAATCATAGCAAAGTCTTCTAATGCTTCTGCACTGTTAGCCATTAACTCTACAATGTCATCTGTAACTTCATTTGGTAATCTTGCTCTTAATTGATCGTAACTTATAGGGTTGTCTGATTGAGCCATTGGTCCGGGGGCCATGGTCTCTGTTTCAGTAACCTGTTCTTCAACCATCTCACCTGCCGCGTATCCTGCTCTACCACCGCTAGCATAAGTTCTTAAACCTTGTAACTCTATTCTAATAGACTCAATAGCATCTTTTTTAATTTGTGGGTCTTTGTTATTTTTATATTTACGATTAGGACTTTTTAAGTCTGCGTTAAATAATTCTTCTTCTCTATTTGGTATAGCTCTGTCACCTAAACTTTTTGCATAAATTTCCATTAATAAATCATCTTCTAAATTTTTTGCAGAGAATCTATTATATTTTTCTTGTAATTGTTTTAGTTCTAAATCTTCACCTTCTTCTAATGTTTTGTTTTCTCTTTTTTCTTTTAATTCTATAAACCTAGGCATAATTTCTTCAAGTGCTCTAGCAATTTCTAAGTCTTTGTAAGAAGTGTTACCAGATTTTTCTGCTAATATATCTGATTGACCTTCAATTAATGATTTAAACATACCTGCTCTTCTTGTGTCTAAATTTTCTGCTTGTTGTTGCATTAATAATTCTTCATTACCTCTTGATGCTTTAAATCTATCAAATGGATCTTTAAGTGATGCTAATGTTGTGCTTATAGCTCCACCAATACCACTACCTGTTGGTGTTCTATTTGCAATGTCAATTCCAAAGTCAATCATTAAATCACCTAGTCTACGTTTAGCATAGTTAGGTCTTTCTTTTGGTGTATACATTTGATCAGCTGCTGCTTTCATATCACCGATAGATGCGTTTCTTAAAAACTCTGCCATGTTTTGATCCATGTTTAATGATTGTACAGAACCTGCTTCTTGATAACCTTGTCTAGGTGCTTGTAATCCAGATGTAATTCCGCCTTCAGCAGATCCACCTTTTCTAAACATAGGTCTTTTATATAAATTATTCATTATCCTGTGTTTTTTCCTCTTAGATAGTCACCATAACCAGTCATCAGTCCTCCAGCAACACCAGCTATTCCTAACGCATTCTGCAACGGCGTAGGGTTAGGTTGTACCATAGATTGATATTGTCCCGGTGCTCCAGATGCAATACTTGCTACACCTGTTTGTTGGAAACCTAATCTTTCATAAGGCTCGTACGCTGCTAGTCTATTCTGCTCTCTTAAAGCATCTAGACCTGCTTGTGTTTGTGCTTGTTGATCTGCGCCCGCTGATCTTAAAGCATTTACATCTTGTCCATATAATCCTGGAACTTGTTGAGCCAAAGATTGTTGTTGACCAAAAGCTTGATTAGCTAATTGATTAGCTTGTGTGAAACCTTGTTGTAATAATCCTGATTGTAGTAATGCTCTATTCATGTCAGATTTGTTTTGATATTGTGATCTCATAACACCTTCACGACCACCACCTAAATTACCAGACATCGCTGCTTGTTGACCTATACCTGCTAGACCTTGTGCTGCTTGTGAGTCGTATTCTTGTAGTGTTGCATCAATTACATCTTGTTGATACGGAGACATAAAACTTGAGTAACCTTGTGGTCCTGAGTATGCTCCTGCTTGTGTAATAAAAGGTTGGAATGCACCTATACCTTGGCCTTGTGTTGTAGCCATTGTGTAGGCATCTCGTTGCGCTTGATCTTGTGCAGCAACTTGAGGTGCAAATTTTGATGTATCTAATGGTGCAGCAGTTAACGCCGTTAACTGTGTTCCTAAATCTTTTTGTAGATCTTCCACATATTGTGGTGGAAGCATTTGTGTTTGTGTTACAGCCATTATATTACCTCGCTTAATCGTTGTGATGTTTCAAACATCTGTTGTGCGCCAGCCATACCTTGTGACTCTTCAGACACTTGTCCGCCAGCTTCTAAATTTTTCATCATGTTCTCCATAACTTCTGCGCCTTTATCTATATCTCCACCACCTGCGTTTCTAACAGCATCTGCAGTAAATACAAACTCATTTACACTTAATCTTGCAGGCACATCGTCTGCTTTTTCTTCTCTTCCAATAGGTACAAACCCACCTTCAGCTCTATAATCTTTTTCCATACCACCAAGGTCCATTAATCCACCTTCAGCTCTACTAATTCTACTACCCATAAACCCTTCTTCTCTATCATCTATATTGTTAAAATTTTCATCTATAAAATCTTCTTCGTTTCTAAAATATTGATCATACATTTTTCGATCATAGAAATTATTATTTTGTGCACCTTTAAAAAGGTGTGAATTATTACTAATTAATTTAGAAAGCATTCCACCCATACCACTATTTGACATAGGCTTTGCTGTTAACATTTTAGAAGGATCAGGATAATAAGATCCTATAGGGTCTCCAGATTCTACAGGTCTATCTAATTTAATAGCTAATCCAGATACGGGTTGAGCCACTCCAGATTCTGTAACTAAACTACCTAAGCCATAACCAATTCTACCACCCATAGCCATGTTTTCTATGTCTTTAGTATCTTGTCTACCTAGATAAGGATACTTTGTTTGAAGTGCTTTTAATGCTTCACCTGTCTCATCACTAAATGCTTCTTGTACTTCTTTTCTAATAGCATCAAGATCTAATCCTTCACCACGGTTCATAATTTGATTTTCTACTTTTCCTGGATCACCTAATAATACTTCTGCTGTTTTAAATATACCCACAGCACCTAAAATTTTTTTAGGATCTTTTAAATCACTAAAAGATGTTGGAACGTATTCCATTATTTTAGAACCTAGTTTTGATATAGGGTTTTTGTTTATAATTTCTGCTCTATCAAATAACCTATCCATACTGTTTACATTTTTACCACCTGTTCCTTTTAAAGCTCCTCCAGATACTTCAAATTCTCCACCCATACCATCTGAAATAGTTTCGGTAACATTACCTGTTTGATTTCCCTTATCTGCAAGTATCTCTCCTAGTCCACCTGATGCTTGCACAGGACTACTAAAATATTTTCCAAAACCTGTACCCATTTTACTAGCATTTCCAAATCCTTGAAACCTCTCACCAAAACTAGCACCTGATCTAAATGGATTAGCTTGTAAATTTTCTGTACCACCACCTATACCTCTCATTAATTGACCCATAGCATAATTTTTTATTCCTGATTTAAGTGATGAACCTATTCTACCTGTTCTATCAAAACCACCCACAGCTGACATTACTCCTGCAAGAGCTGGATTAAGCGGTGCAACAAACGGCGCTGCAGTTTCTGCAATTGCTGCTACTTCGTTAGGTATAATTTTTCTAATTCTTTTTTTAATTGAACCAAAACCATATCTACGTCTACCATCAAGACCCATGATACCACCGAAGGCAGCCATTTGTCTGTCAGGTAATACAGGTCCTGTTGGTTTAGGTTGAAAAGGATTTACTGGTTTTGTTGGGTCTTGCGGTAACGGTTGACCACCTGACATATCTCCAATAACCATTCTTTTAAATTCTTCCATTGACATAGGTTGAGCGTCGGGTCTTTGTTCTAATAAATCAAAGACGTATTTTTCATACTCTTCTTCTAAAACAGCAT
>Ga0209535_1002737_pt1 | contig 11451 bp, 8 predicted proteins | sample LinPmetageLP28_FD_184041 | JGI IMG/M metagenome (GOLD analysis project Ga0209535, IMG submission 184041) | Marine viral communities from the Pacific Ocean - LP-28 (SPAdes) (version 2) | ecosystem: Environmental > Aquatic > Marine > Oceanic | place: Pacific Ocean | collected 2009-08-22
TAGATTTTTCTGATGTTGAAGGTGGTTTAAGACTGCCTGGGTCTTTTCAACAAAAAGAAATAGCAGCGGCTGAGTTTTTAAAAACTCCAGAAGGAAAAGCATTTTTTAAAAAACCTCTTTTAGAACAACAATCAAAAGAAATTGAAGAAAGAAAAGCTCTTGGTGTTCCTATACCCGATAACACAATAAATTTAGGTTCTGATCTTGAAGACGATCAAGATTCATCTATAACTTTAGATAATAAACCTGTCTCCACAGATGATACAGAAACACAAAAACTTTCTAATAATGATCTTAAAACAATGTATCAAGATTTATTACCATTATTTAAATCAGAATTATCTGCAGACGAAGATGAATTAAAAAGACAAAAATATTTAGAGCTTGCTAAATTTGGTGCTAATTTATTAGCACAACCTGGTGGTAATTTAATTGGTGCTATTGGTAAAGCTGGTGCTCCAAGTCTTGAAGGTCTATCAAGAATTTCAGAATCTAAAAGAAAAACAGATGCTGGTGCTAAAGCTATGGCATTAGAAGCTGCATTAAAACAGGCTGATCCTGGTACAATTATGAAACAAGTTAGGGATATTATGAGATTGGATAAAGATATAAGTCAAGAAGATGCTTTAGCAAAAGTATTGTCTACTGGCTCTGCTACAAAAGGAAGAACTAAACAATCTAGAATAGATAATTATGCTACAGATTTGATTGATAGTGATTATGTTAAAGATAAAAAATCTGCTAAATCCGCAGCTGAAGCAGTTGAAAGATCTGGTTTAGGTATAGGAGTTTTTGAAAAAGACCCTGGTAGTGACTATCTTCCTGGAGGATTTTATATTTTTAAAAATGGTAAAGTAGGAAAATACATAGGTAAAGACAAAAACAATAAAGACGATTTTGCAGAACCTGGTGATGATAACTTTTAAGGAGGTAGCATGGGCTTTCAAATATCCTCTGAAGATTCTAAAACAGAAAAGAAAAAAGAACAGGACGTAGGTTTTTTTGAGTCTGCGTTAGCTGGTGTTGCAACTGGTTTATGGAATATACCAAAAGGTTTTGTATCGCTGGGTGCAGAAATATATGACCTAGCGGCAGACACTAATACAGCTAAAGATGTCGAACAATGGTTTGATGAAGTTAATCCATTTGATGACGAAGCAGAAGCTAGAACAATCGGAAAAATTACACAAGCAATAACACAAATAGCACCTCTTGCTATTAAAGGAGCTCAAGTTGGAACAAGAGCAGCATTAATTGCTAAAAGAGCTTTGGATGCAAAAAAAGCTGGTAAGTATTTAAATTTAGCAAGAGTTGGTTCTAAGATAATGGGTCCAACTACGGGAGCAATTATTGGATCAGGTGTTGGTGAAGCAATTGTTGCTGATGAAGATATTGGAACATTTGCTGATATTGCTAGAGGCACATCATTAGAGCCTTTTGCAATTACTATGATGGATAAAGAAACTAAAGAGGGTAGATCAGAAGCTTATAGAAGATTAAAAAATAGATTAAAATTTGGAACAGAGGGAGCTATATTTAATCTTGCACTAGTAGGTGCTGGTAAAGGTATACAGCAATTAAGAAAACCATCAGAAACAGGATTATTAGAATATGCTGAAAGCCCATTAAAAAGAAGATTACAAAAATATGGATTGTTTGGTTTAAAACCAGAAGGAACTGGAACCAAATATACTTTTGAAGCAAGACGTTTCGGATTGGATAATATCAAAGCAACAGAATTTGCAGCAAGTAAATCAGTTCAAGAACTAGATACATCTATTAAAGAATTAGGAGATGTAGTTAAGACTCAATACTACACTGCACCTAAAGGATTAAAAGAAACTGTGAGTTCACAAGAAAAATTTTTAACAGATTTGTATGATGTATTAAGACCCGTAGATAATGGATCAGAGTCTTTATTAACAGCTACAAGAAGAGAAGGTGGTAGAGATATTATAAAAAAACAAATAGATGATGTTATTGCATTTAAAAATCTAAATGATGGTATTAAAGAAGTTACTGATCAAACAATTAAACTTGGTGATGATAGAGTTAAAAATTTAATTACAGAATCTCAATTTATAGAACAAAGTCAATCTTTATTAAAACAATCAAATACTTTAAATAAACAATTAGATGACATAACTAAACGAAGACCAAACATTGAACAATTAGTTAAGAAAACTGATAGAGGTTTTTTTAAACAAAAAGATTACACCAATACAAAACAATTTAACGATATATTAGAAAAAGTTAGAAAAGCTGGTGGTAACACAGAAAAATTAGAAAATGCTGTAAAAAATTTTAGATTATCAGTTGATAATATGTCTGTTAGACTTCTTCAAAAAAGAATGCCCTCTGATGTTGCTGATGGAATTAAAGAAAATTTGGGTAAATATTTAAATTCTCAATATAAACAGTTTGAAATGTCTGGTCCTTTGGAAAAATATAAACCAACTGAACAACAAATAACTACAGCCATAGAGTCTGTTAAAGCAAATAAAATAAAAGGGTATCAACAATTAAATAAAACAACTCCTTCAAAAGAAGTTCTTGAAAAATTAAACCAAGAAGCAGTTGATGAGGTTAATCAGTTTTTAAAAACTAAGTCTGTAGATGAAGTTGATGTATTGAATTTAAAAAATGAGACTGGAGATGTTTTAAATCAAGCTACAAAAGCAGAAGTTGATTCTGTTGTTATTAAAGATTCGGTATTAAAAAATAAAGTATTACAACCTTGGCAAGAAGAACTTGCTGGATTAATCAAGGATCCTTCTTATAGTTTTTATACAACAGTCAGTAAACAAGGACATTTAAACTACACTTTAAAGTATTTAGATGAGATTGCAAAAGTAGGTTCGGAAGGACCAAATAAATTTATTTTTGGTGCAGACGAATTATCAACTGTACAAAAAGCTGATCCTTTAAAATTTAAATATATAGAACCAGGATCATCAACTAAAGGATTATCGCCATTAGAAGGTAAATATATTAGAACACCTTTTTATGATTCAGTTTTTGATACAACTAGTAATTGGTTAAATAGAAGTGGTGTAGGTACATTTTACAAATATGCAGTTTTAGCACCAAAGGCTGCATCACAAATTGCAAAAACAATTTTATCTCCAATAACACATGTCAGAAACTTTATTAGTGCTGGTGCTTTTGTATCTGCCAATGGAGCATTTTTTCCAACTTATGGAGATGTATCTACATTATTACCTAAATCTTTAGGAGGTCAAGGTGTATTTAAACAAGCGTATGATTTAACAGGAAAAAGAATACTAGGCACTATGACAAAAGCTGATGATGCTTTATATGAAAGATTATTAAAAGTAGGTGTAGTTGATAGTCAGGTTCAAGTTGGTGAATCAAAAAGACTATTAAAAGATGTATTAGATAATCCAGCAGCCGCTGATTCAAAAGCTTATACTGATTTAACAAACAATTTAAAAGATAAATTATTAAAATTTTATGGTAAAACTCAAGATGCATATGTTGCTGAAGATGATTTTTGGAAAGTTATAAATTGGAACCTAGAAAGAAATAGATATTCTAAACTATCGGAAACATTAAATATTAACAAAGATAATTACAAAAAAATATTAGCTGAAGAGTCTACTAAAGGGAAATATTTTAGAAAACTTGTTCAAAGAGATGAATATGCAATGGAAAGTTTTGATAATTTTTTAGATGAAATAGCAGGTAATATAACTAGAAATAGAGTTCCTAACTATGGTTATGTAGGAAGAACTGCAAAAGCTTTAAGACAATCTCCATTTGGAAACTTTATAGCCTTTCCTTTAGAAATTATGAGAACAGGAAATAATATATTTACAGGTGCTATTGATGATATTACTGCAGGTATTGGTAAAGGAACATTTGCAAGTCCTGAAATACCCGAACTAATGCAACTAGGTTTAAAAAGATTAACTAGTTTTGGAATGACTGTAGGCGGTGTACCTTATGCGCTAGCAGAAACTTTTAAAGCTAAAAATGATGTAACAGATGAAGAAATGAATGCACTTAGAAGAATAGTTCCTGAGTGGTCTAAAAATTCTACTTTGTTACCTACAGGGCGAGATGAAAAAGGATATTTAAAATACGTAGATTTTAGTTATTCAAATGCTTATGACACTTTAACTAGACCTTTTAGATCAGTAATAGGTGCATTAACTCAAGGAGATATTACTGAAGAATCTTTAAAAAATTCTTTAGCAAAAGGTATGTCTGATAGTTTATATGAAATATTAGAACCATTTGCTTCAGAGTCTATTTATACAGAAGCATTGTTAGATTCTACAATTAGAAGAGGTGTCGGTATAGGCGGTAGAAGAGTTTGGTCTGAAGAGGATGATTTTGGTGTTAAAGCTTTTAAAGGTATTTCTCATGTTGCGAATTCACTTACACCTGGATCTATTTCACAGTTTAAAAGATTAGAAAGAGCTACAAGAGGATTAGCTGATAAAAAATATGGACAAACATTTAATCTACAGGATGAACTACCAGGGCTTTTTGGTTTTAGAAGTATTCAATCTGACCCTGAAAGATCATTAAAATATATGACAACAAGATTTGGTTCTAAATTAAAAAAAGATGATAACTTATTCATAGCACCATTACTTAAAGGTGGAAGAGTTAGTCCTAGAGATATTTTAAATTCTTATAAATATTCTGAATCTAGAAGATTTGCTACTTTAAAAGAAATGTATCAAGATATAGAAGCTGCAAGAACTTTGGGTATGTCTACTTCTAAAATTAGAAGAACATTACAAGCAAGAAAAGGTTTAAAGAAAAAAGTAGTTAATGACTTAATTAGAGGAGTCTACACTCCTAATTCTCCAGGTGATTTTTTTCAAGATAGAATAAGAAAAATAAATAGAGATTTGAATGAAAAAGAGGGTGTTGAAATAGAAAATCCATACATGATTGCTTCTCCTTTTATTAGACAAATAATATCAGAAAATAGATCTATTAATTTGTTAGAAGATAATCCACTATTTCCTAATTTTGAAATACCACAACCACCAGTCATTGAACAAGAATCAAAGATCACTACTCCACCATTAACGTCTCCAACATCAATTGATCCAAAGATAGCACAGGCAAAAACAACTAACCAATTGACTAATGCTGACAGATATGCATCATTATATCCAGGAGATTTTTTAGGTCAATCTTATATAAAAAAACAAGGATAAACTATGTTAAATAAAATTAAAAGTTTGGGCGGTGTGATAGGTCTTTCCTATCGGGTTTCTTTTGTAGCGGGGGTTACAAAATAATGGCTAGAAAATCTGCATTACAAAAAATAGACGAGCATGAAAAGTTATGTCGTATTATGCAGAAACAAACTTTTGAACAAATCAAAGAAGTTAAACAAAGACTTGAGCGTATGGAGAAGATGATAATAGGTGGAGCATTTGGAATAGTAGTTGCTCTCTTATTAAACATGCTTAAATAATTATGCAATTATCAAAACATTTTACTCTTGAAGAGATGACACGTAGCATGACTGCTGCTCGTAAAGGAATTAACAACGTTCCAGGGCCTGGAGAGATAAAAAATTTAGGAGATCTCTGTTACGAGGTCTTAGAGCCTGTTAGAGCACACTTCGATAAACCTATAAGCATTAGCTCAGGATACCGCTCAGAAGCGCTGTGTGAAGCTATAGGGAGCAAAAAAACGAGCCAGCACGCTCTTGGTTGTGCGGCAGACTTTGAAATCAATGGAGTTGCAAATATTCAAGTAGCTTATTGGTTGACTAACAATGTTGATTTCGATCAATGCATTTTAGAATATTATAAACCAGAAGATGATCAAGCAGGGTGGATACACGTATCTTATAATGAACAAGGGTCTAACAGAAAACAAATACTTACCTTCGATGGTAAAAAATATACCGAAGGTTTACCAGAAATGAAATGGTCTGGTGGTAAAGTCGTAAGTTAAGTGGTAGTTGTTGATTTAACGGCAATGAATAATTAGGGATCGTATGCACCGAACCAACTTTGTTTGTTAAAACAAGACGCCACCACTCGCCTTCGGAATGCCCATAGATCCCATTCGTAAAACTTATATCCAATCTCGTAATTCTTCTCCTAAAACTTCTGACGCAATATTAATTTTTTTACGTAAAGCTTTAACTATTTTTTCATCTACAGTTTGTTCTGAAATTAAATCAACATAAGTAACAGATTTTTTCTGACCTATTCTATGTGCTCTATCTTCTGATTGTAATCTTTTCTCTAAATCGTAACCATTAGAATAATAAACAACAGTATTTGCTTGAGTTAATGTAATACCATAACCACCTGTTGCAGGAGTACCAATAAAAAATCTGCAATCAGGATCTTCTTGAAAACGTTTTATATTTGGTTGTCTATCTTCTTGTGGAGTGAGCCCGTAATAATCAACCACAGATCCTTCACCATATTCTTTTTCAATAGTTTTTTTAATTTCAAGCATATCTTTTTGATAGTTGGCCCAAATAATCGCTTTGCCTTCTACTTCTTCCAAAACATTCATTAGTTCATTTATTCTATTACTTTTTATATTTTGAGTGCTACCATCGTCAGCAGTAAAATGACCACAAGTAATTTGATGTAATCTCATTAATTGAGTAAGTACTGTAACTGTGGTTGTTTGTTTACCATTTAAAATAGCAAGAGCCGTAGTTTTCATTTGTTTATAAAGTTTAGATTGTTCTTCTGTAAGTATAACATTTCTCTTAACATAAATTTTATCAGGTAAATCTAAACAATCTTCTTTTAATACACGATACGAAAAATTTTTTAATTTTTCAGACAGCTCACCAATATTTTTAAAAAAGTTTACAACTTGTATTGATCTTCCTTGAGCATGAATAGTTTTCATTTCAGCATATCTATTTCTAAAAGCATAGTACGATGCAAAGTCCAACAACCATGGACTTAAAAATTCACATTGGCTATAGAGATCTAATGGATTTTTAGTTATAGGAGAACCTGTCATAATTCTTCTATATTTAGATAAGGGAGAAAGTTTTAAAATATTTTTGGTTCTTTTTGCTGAAGCATTTTTTATAGTTGTTGATTCATCTATAGCCATAATTGTATTATGAGTTCTAAGAAAAGATGCTGCAAAGTCAGTTCCTTTAGAAGTACTGAAAGCTTCAACATTCATAATTAAAATATGTAGTTTATGACTACTTTTAAGTAACTCATTTAATTTTTCTTGTTGACCTTTTGTGATATTTGCTTGCCACAATACAGACACAGTTTCTATGTGATCTGGTAAATGTGTTGGAATTTCTTGATTGTACCAAGTACCAATAACACCTTTTGGTGCAACAATTAAAGCACCATCAATTTTACCCTTGTCATAAAGCATTGCCATATTATCTATCAATACTTTTGTTTTACCTGTTCCCATCTCCATAAAATAAGCATAGCTTTCTTTATTCCAAGATTTTTCTAAAGCAGTTAATTGATGTGCGTAGGGTTTTGTTTTAAATTTATAATTCATAATTTTTCTTCTTTCTAGTTGACAAGATAACATTAATAACTATATTGTCAAGTATGAAAGAAAATACAGTTTATGTAATACAAGAAGTTGCAGGCACTAAATCTGGTGCACCTAAAATTAATATTATGGGAGCAGCTAAATATGGTAAGTTTGAATTTTTACTTCCAGAATTTTCACAAATAATATTTTCTCCTGGTCCATTAATTTTTAAACTTAGAAAAATGTTAAAAAATTTTACACCAGAAGATTATTTATTATTAACTGGTGATCCTGCTATTATAGGTGTTGCATGCTCTATAGTTTCTGACATGACAAATGGTAGATACAGTCTACTTAAATGGGATAAACAAGAAAGACAATACTATCCTATTGAAATTAACTTATACGAGAAAGGAGAAATAAATGAATGATATTAATTTTGAAGAAGATAAAACAGATATATTATTAGATAAAAGTAGTAATATAACAACGCTATCTGAAGAGGTTAAAAAAATGGATGATTTAACAAAAGAGATAGAAAAAATAGAAAACACTTTAAAAGAAAAGAAAAAAGAAATAGATGTTATATCTGGAGAGGTAATTCCTACTATGATGTCTGAGATGGGTTTATCTCAACTCAAACTTATGGATGGTTCTATGATAGACGTCAAGCCTTTCTATAATGCTACAATTACAATAGCTAATAGAGAATCGGCTTTTAACTGGCTTCGAAAAAATGGTTTAGGAGATATTATTAAAAATGAAGTAGTAGTATCTTTTGGCCGTGGAGAAGACAACAAGGCAGCAGAATATGCTGAACTTGCAAAGGGTCGTGGTCTTCAACCTGCGCAGAAATTAAAGGTTGAACCCATGACTCTAAAAGCGTTGGTCCGTCAACGTATTGAAGAAGGTAAAGAAATGCCGACGGAAATTTTCAGCATATATGTTGGAAATAAAACAACAATAAAAAGGAAAAAATAAATATGACAAAAGAAACAGATATAATAAAAAAACAAGACGGTGCTTTAGCTTCTAATCTATTTGAAGCTGATGCAAACGCAGGGTCGCAAAATATAGAGCAAGAAGATCTTGCCTTACCTTTTTTAAAAGTTTTGGGACAATTATCTCCTGAAATTAATAAACAAAATGGTAAATATGTTGAAGGTGCGGAACCTGGAATGATACTAAATTCTGTTACCAAAGAACTATTTGATGGTAAAAAAGGTATTGAGGTGATTCCTTGTTTTTATAAAAGAGAATATCTAGAGTGGAAACCTAGAGAACTTGGGGGTGGTCTTGTTAGAATTTATTCAATAGATGATCCTATTGTGAAAACAACTAAAAGAGATCAGTTTAACAAAGATGTACTACCCAATGGTAATTATCTAGAAAATACAGCAAGTCATTTTGTTGTAGTTGCGGGAAAGACTCCAACAACTGGACTGATATCTATGACAAGGACTCAATTGAAAGTTAGTAGAACTTGGAACTCTATGATGATGTCTATAAAAATGCAGGGTAAAAATGGTTTATATACTCCACCAACATTTAGCCATACTTATCATTTAAAGTCAGTTCAAATGACGAATGATAAGGGAACTTGGTTTGGTTGGGTTGTTTCTAAAATTGGACCTGTATCAAATACCGATGTTTACTCAATATCAAAAAACTTTGCTGAAAAAATTGGTAAGGGTGAGGTTGAGGTTAAACACGATAGTGATACTGTAACAACAGAAAAATCACCATACTAAAGAGAATCCTAGGTAGCGAACAACAAAGCTAGCGTGGAGTTGTTCGCTTAGGATATATACTATGGAAAGATTTAAAGAAATATTTTTAGGGTTGGACCGTGCTCATGGTGTAACTTATGTAGATAAAAAAGGTGAAGATGGTCAAAAAATAAAAGGCAAATCATTTGTTCAAAGAAACATGGTTACAGATGATATGTGGAAAGATCATTTAAATGGAAATGAACCCAGTCTAGGTATTATTCCAATCAATGACGATAACAAATGTAAATGGGGTTGTGTTGATATAGATTCATATGCAGGGTTTGATCATAAAAAATTAATAAATAAAATAAAAAATTTAAATCTACCTCTGTTAGTATTTAGATCTAAATCAGGTGGTGCACATGTATTTTGTTTTACTACAGTTCCTGTTGAAGCAAAACTAATGAGAGATAAATTAGTTTCTGTAAGTGCAGTGTTGGGCTATGGTGGATCAGAGGTTTTTCCAAAACAAGTAGAATTAAAATCAAAAGATGATACAGGAAATTTTTTAAATTTACCATACTTTGGTAGTGATAAAACTACAAGATATTGCTTTAATGAAAACGGTGAAGCTGTTACACTGGAACGTTTTTATTTATTGCATGACTTTATAAAACTTACTCCCGAACAACTAGAAAAATTAACTATAAAAAGACCTGAGTCAGAATTTAGTGACGGCCCTCCTTGTTTAGAGTCTTTAACACAATCAGATATTACGGATGGTAGAGATAGAATAATTTACCAATATATTCAATACGCTAAAAGAAAATTTTCAGATAGTTGGCAGAATAAAATAAACGCTTTTAATTATAAGTATTTTGAAAAACATCCTAAAGGACCTTTAGATGATAGAACCATTCAAGGTAAAATAAAATTTAACGATGGAAAAGATTTAGGTTTTAAATGTAATGAAGAACCTATGTGTAATCATTGTGATAAAAATTTATGTCGAACAAGAAAGTTTGGTGTAGGGGGTGATTCCGTTTTTCCAAGTTTAGATGACTTGCAGAAAGTAGAATTGGATGAGCCTTATTATTGGGTTAACGTTGATGGAGAAAGAGTTAAATTAGATAATATTGATTATCTAATGGAACAAAGATTATTTAGAAGAACTGTTGCAAAACAAATAAATAAAAAACCACCACGAATCACGGTTAAAGAATTTGAAAAATATACAGATCAATTATTGCAAGGGATTGAAATAATAAAAGCACCAACAGGATCTTCTATTATTGATCAATTAAAAGAACATTTAGAAGAGTTTTGTACCAATAGAACTGCAGCACAAACTACTAAAAAAGATATTTTAAATGGTAATGTTTATACCGAGGAAGGTAAACATAAATTTATATTTCATAAATTTTATCATGGGCACTTGCAAAGAAAAAAATGGCCTGAAAAACCACAGGTAACACAACAAATGCTAAAGGAATACTGTAATTGTAGTGATGATAGAATTATTATAGGTAAGAAAAGACCTAGTATTATGGTGGTAGATGCTTTTGATAAATCAGAAAACACTCATACATCTAAGAAACTAAAAGAGGATTCACCATACTAATGAAAACAATAGTGTTAGGGCCACCAGGAACAGGAAAAACACATACACTTTTAGAAAAAGTAGATGAATATTTAAAGACAACTAATCCAGATAGAATTGGTTATTTTGCTTTTACAAAGAAAGCTGCAAACGAAGCTAGAAGTAGGGCTATGAAAAAATTTAATTTAGAAGAAGATGATCTTCCATATTTTAGAACACTACATTCATTGGCTTTTAAATCATTAGGTTTGAAAAAAAATCAAGTAATGCAAAAGAGACATTACGAAGACTTAGGGAGAAGAGAACATTTATTCTTGGACTATAATGATTATGATGAAGAAGAGACGGGGTTGTTTTCAACTAAAAGTGATTATCTTAGAATAATTAATTTAGCTAAACTTAGAAACATAACTATCGATGAACAATATAATTTAAAAGAACATAATCAAGATGTTGAATATGAAACATTAATTCATTTAAGTAAAGAATTAGTACGATACAAAAAAGATTACAATCTTATTGACTACAACGACATGATATTAAAATTTATAAAAGCAGGTAAATCACCAAACTTTGATGTGGTATTTATAGATGAGGCTCAAGACTTATCATTAATGCAATGGGATATGGTAAAAAATATTACTGATAAAACAG
>Ga0209535_1002738_pt1 | contig 11451 bp, 24 predicted proteins | sample LinPmetageLP28_FD_184041 | JGI IMG/M metagenome (GOLD analysis project Ga0209535, IMG submission 184041) | Marine viral communities from the Pacific Ocean - LP-28 (SPAdes) (version 2) | ecosystem: Environmental > Aquatic > Marine > Oceanic | place: Pacific Ocean | collected 2009-08-22
TAAGTCAAAACATACCTTTTGCAAATTTGTTTTATATAAAAACTGCATTTGATTATATGATAGGTTATCAAATAATGGAAACTATGTCTCCGGGTGTATTAAAAAGAGTAGAAAGAAGAATGAAAAAGGATTATAACCAAGAATATTTGTTTACAAAACCATCAACATTGTTTAAAGGTTTTTAATATGACTATATCTTCAACAGTAGTAAGACAATTAACATCAGGTGATGGTAGTACAACTAATTTTACCTATCCGTTTAAGATATTTGCAGATTCAGATTTATCAGTTATCATAAGATCCTCAACAGGAACTGAAACAACTAAGACTATAACAACCCACTACACAGTTGCAGGAGCAGGTGATGCTAGTGGTGGCTCAATAACTTTCACATCAGGAAACACTCCCACAGCTACAGAAACTGTAGTGATGATTAGAGAAGTCCCGCAAACACAAGCAATAGATTATATTGCTAATGATCCATTCCCTGCGGAGAGCCATGAAGAGGGTTTGGATCGTGCAGCCATGACTACACAACAAATGCAAGAAGAGTTGAATAGATCATTTAAAGTATCTGCTACCAACTCAATTACAACACCAGAATTTACAGATAGTGCAGCAAGTAGAGCATCTAAAGCATTAGGATTTGACAGCACAGGAAATGTATTAACAACAGTTGCAGACTTTCTACCTGCTGGTGGAGATTCAGCAATGTTTCAATATTCAACAACTACTGCTGACGCAGATCCTGGAGCAGGATTTTTTAGATTAAATAATGCTACGATTGCTAGTGCAACAATAGCTTATTTTGATGACTTAGAATACAATGGCACAGACATTTCAGCATGGGTACAAAGTTGGGATGATGTATCAGGTAACGATACTAACAGAGGAAGAATAAGAATTACCAAAGCACAATCATTAGATACTTGGATGGTATTTAAAGTTACTGGTGCAGTTACAGATGCTACTGGTTATACAAAAGTTTCTTTAGTTTATATTGATAGTGCAGGTACATTTACTTTAAATGATAAATGCTGGGTAGCATTTTCAGCAAGTGGTGAAGATGGTGCAATACCAGGTTACTATTACAAATTTGATACAGGAACTTCAGATGCCGATCCTGGTGCTGGAGAAATAGCATTTAATAATGGTACTTACGCATCGGCTACAAGAATATATATTGATGATGCGGATGCAAATGGTGTAACCACTCAAGCAGATACTGCAACTTGGGGTGCAAGTACATCTACAATTAAAGGCTCATTACACATTGTTGATATTAACGACAGTACGACTTACGCAAGATTTAAAATTACAGCAGCTGTTACAGATGCTTCAGGTTATAATACAATTACAGTTGTTCATCTCGCTTCCAATAATACTTTTAGTGCTGCTGATGAATTATCAGTAACTTTTATTAGAGCTGGAGATAAAGGAACAACAGGAGATACAGGCTCTACAGGAGCAACTGGTGCTACAGGAGATGTATCACTTGCTGGTACTGAAACACTTACAAACAAAACTTTAACAGCACCTAAAATTGGTACATCTATTTTAGATACTAATGGAAACGAATTAGCTTTATTGACAGCTACTGGTTCAGCAGTAAATGAATTTACTATTACAAATAATTCAACAGGAAATAATCCTATTTTATCTGCTACAGGAAATGATACAAATATTGGTATTGCTTTAACTCCTAAAGGAACAGGAGAAATAGTTATTGGAACAGCAAATCTTAATTATGCTGGAACTGCTGTAACTGCAACTGGTGCTGAATTAAATAAATTAGCTGGCGCTGGAACAATTAAACAAGCTGGTAAAGAAACTATGTGGGTTCCAGCTGCTGCAATGTATGGACCAACAACTAACCCTGCAGATGCAGCTCAAGTAGAAACAACAGCAATAAGACCAGATTTAAAAGTATTTGATTTTGATGCAGGTACAAAACAATATACACAATTTACAGTAGCTATGCCAAAGTCATGGAATGAAGGAACAGTAACTTATCAAGTTTACTGGTCTCCTAGCACAACTAATACAGGTAACTGTATATTCGGTTTACAAGGTGTTGCATGTGCTGATAACGACACAATTGATGTTGCATATGGAACAGCAATAGAAGTTACAGACGCTGGAATTGGAACAGTTGAAGACCAACAAATTACATCTGAAAGCGGTGCAATTACAGTTGCAGGTTCTCCTGCAGCAGGTGAACAAACTTACTTTCAATTATATAGAGATGCAGCAGATGGTAGTGATACTTTTACTGGCGAATCAAGAGTTCTAGGTATTAAAATATTCTACACTACTGATGCAGCTAATGACGCATAGGAGAATTAACATATGTCTTTTGGGTATCAAGTTTTAGGATTTGGATCAGGAGGATCAGCAGCTGCTGCATTTATAACTGCATCAGGAGGAACAGAAACAACTTCTGGTGATTTTAAAATTCATACATTCACAGGACCAGGAACTTTTACAGTTTGTTCAGTAGGAAATGCCGCTGGATCAAATTCAGTTGATTATTTAGTAATAGCTGGTGGTGGTGGTGCTGGTGCTAATGGTGGTGGTGGCGGAGGTGCTGGTGGTTATAGATTTTCAGATGGAACAGCATCAGGATGTTATTCAGCAGGTCCTTCACCTTTAGGTGCAAGTGCTTTACCAGTTAGTGCACAAGGTTATCCTATAGCAATAGGAGCAGGTGGAGCAAGAGGTACAAATGCTCCTCCTATGCCTGTTTCTGCTCATGGTGTTAATGGTGCAGTATCAACTTTTTCAAGTATTACTTCTGCTGGAGGAGGTTTTGGAGTAAGTAATTCAAGTGCTGTTACTCCCCCTTTCTCAGGTGGTACAGGAGGTTCAGGTGGAGGAAGTAGAGGAATAACTCCTGCGTCAGCTGGAAATACTCCCCCAACAAGTCCACCACAAGGTAATGCAGGAGGAGCTGGTTTAGTATGTGCTTGTGTAGGAGCAGGTGGAGGTGGAGCAGGTGGAGCAGGTGGAAATACACCAACACTTCCAGGAGGTAATCCTGCTCAAATAGGAGGTACAGGTGGTGTAGGTTTATCTAGTTCTATAACAGGTTCAGCAGTTCCCAGAGCAAGTGGTGCTACAGGTGGTGGATGTAGAGGCGCACCAAATGTAACATTTCCCTCTCCTCCAGGAGGAGCTGGAGATGGAGGTACAGGTGGTGGAGCTGGTGGAGAAAACGCTACAGCAAATACTGGCGGTGGTGGAGGTGGAGGTGGAAACTATCCTCCTTGTACTACTGGTGGAATAGGTGGTTCAGGTATAGTAATAATAAGATACAAATTTCAATAATTATATGGCACACTTTGCAAAAATATCATTAAACTCAAAAGTTCTTACAGTATTGACATTGAACAATGAAGATATGCTGAACGATGATGGCGTTGAAGATGAAACAGTAGGACAACAATATTTAGAACGACACAATAACCACCCTGCTGAAATGTGGATTCAAACATCTTACAACACATCTAATGGTACACATAATTCAGGAGATAACTCTAAAGCATTAAGAGGAAACTACGCAGGTATAGGTTATACTTGGGATAAAGATAATAATATATTTTATAGTAAAAAACCTTATCCATCGTGGGTTTTAAATACGACAACAGCGACTTGGCATTCACCCATTGGTAATGATCCAGATGATTTAACTGATGAAGAAAAAGCTTTACGAATTGAGTATGTTTGGAATGAAGATGGTCAATCCTGGGATAAAACAACTCGCTAAGCGTAATTTTATTGACAACTTAATTAAATAATATTATTTATGGCAATAGGGATGCAAAAGAAAGTATTATCTGAAATAGCTTTATATTACGGAGATATTGCAATGCCGAAAGGTTTTGAGATAAACCGAGACAAACTTCAAATAGACATTTTAAACTCACGCATTACCAATAAAAAATTTCCTTATTCAAAGGAATGGGGTAAACTTGATACTTATTTAAGAGAACATATTAATGTAGAATATAATACTCAATTAATAAATAAAGAAGTGCTGGGTAATATTTATTCTTCTCATGAAACTACCCCTCCTTTACTTAATATTGATCCTGTAGATTTAAGAAATTCACCTGATTACACCTTGTTATATGGAGTTAATGTTAAAGACTGTAGCGTTAAAATACATTATGACGACAATAGAAGAGCAGGAAGAAGTTGGAATATCAATTTAAAAAATAATCAATTTATTATGTTTCCCTCTACACAACTGTATTACATCACTAACAATCAAGAGGATTCTCTTAACTTTATTTTAACAACAACTTATGAATTTATATAATTATTATTGGTATTTTAAATCTGCACTTACGCCACGATTTTGTGATGAAATTGTTAAATATGCTTTAGAACAAAAAGAAAGTATGGCAATTACAGGTGGTTATAGTAGAGATAAAAAAAAACCTTTAACTAAAGATGAAGTTAAAAATTTAAAACATAAAAGAAATTCTGATATAGTCTGGCTTAATGACACTTGGATTTATAAAGAAATACATCCCTTTGTTCATGAAGCAAATAAAAGAGCTGGTTGGAATTTTAAATGGGATTTTTCTGAATCCTGTCAATTTACAAAGTATAAACTCAATCAATATTACGATTGGCATTGCGATAGTTGGGAAAAAGTTTATGACCAACCCAACACTCCTTCGCATGGCAAAATTAGAAAATTATCAATGACTTGTCAGCTTACTGATGGATCAGAATATACAGGTGGAGAATTAGAATTTGATTTTAGAAATTATGATCCTCCTCAAAGAGATGAATCTAAACACTTAAAAAAAGCAACAGAAATATTACCTAAAGGAAGTATTATTGTTTTTCCTAGCTTTCTTTGGCATAGAGTTAAACCAGTTACAAGAGGAACGAGATATTCACTTGTCTTATGGCATTTGGGTTATCCTTTTAAATAATGTATAAAGATAATTATTTTAAAACTCCTATATGGTCTGAAGATAAACCAGAGTTTGTTAAGTCTTTAAATAAAGCTAGTGATAAATATATTAAGGCAACTAAAAAAATGCCTGAGGATAAAAAATATTTAAAACAGTTTGGTGATTTTGGTAGATCATGGCATTCAACTCCATTACTTCAAGATAATGATTTTTTAGATTTAAGAAATTATATAGGACAGAAATCTTGGGAATTTTTAGACGAACATAATTACGACATGAAACAATATCAAACTATATTTTCTGAAATGTGGGTACAAGAATTTTCAAAAAATGGTGGTGGTCATCATTCAGCACACGTGCATTGGAATCAACACGTATCAGGATTTTATTTTTTAAAATGTTCTGATAAAACTTCTTATCCTATTTTTCACGAACCTCGAGCAGGAGCCAGAGCTACCAAATTAAAAATGAAAAATCAAAAAGGGGTATTTCATGGTACAGAGCTAGTTCATTTTAACATCAAGCCTGGCGTTTTAATTATATTTCCAGGATATATGGAACATGAATTTGCTGTCGATCATGGCAAAGAACCTTTTAGATTTATTCATTGGAATATTACAGCTATTCCTAAACAGATGGCAAAAGATGTTTAAAAAAAATAAATATGTAGTTATTAAACAAGCTATTTCAAAAGACATGGCTACATTTATCTACGATTATTTTTTAATGAAAAAACAAGTTTATGATACTTGTATAAAAAAAAGATTTATTTCTCCTTATGAAGTTATACTTGGATATTATGAGAACGAAACAGAACAAATACCTCATACTTATTCTTGCTATTCAGATATAGTTATGGAAACTTTAATGTTAAAGTGTCAACCTATTATGGAAAAGATTACAAAATTAAAGTTAAACCCTGCATACTCTTATGCTCGAATTTATAAAAATGGAGATGTTTTAAAAAGACATAAAGATAGATTTAGTTGTGAAGTATCAACAACAATGAATTTAGGTGGAGATAAATGGAGTTTATATCTTGAGCCTTCTGGTAAAGAAGGATTAAAAGGTATTAAAATCAATCTTGAACAAGGAGATATGCTGGTTTATAGTGGTTGTGAACTAGAACATTGGAGAGAAAAATTTAAAGGTAAATTGTGTGGACAAGTATTTTTACATTACAACAACAAAAAAACAAAAGGATCAGAACATAATCTTTTTGATACACGACCTCATTTAGGATTACCAGGTTGGTTTAAAAATAAATAATAATAGGAGGAACTTATGATGTGTTGGTTTTGTAAACTGTTAAATAAAATTAAAAAGTTTATAGCTAAACAATTTGATGCCTAAAAGAAAAACTGCAAATGTAGGCTTAGTAAATGAACTTATTGCTCAACTTACCTTTGCAAAAGACGCAAATATTGTAGTTTTTACACCTCTTTGTGGCTTAGGACCTGTAGATATTGTCACTTTAAATTTAACCACAGGTAAGTATACTGGTTATGATGTTAAAAGTAAAAATTATAGAAAGTCAGACTATACAGCTAAAGATGGCTATAAAAGAAAAAGAATTGGATCACTTATATCAAGATCTACAACTTCAGAACAAAAAAAATTAAAGGTAAAAATTATATATGCAAAATGATAATGCAGTAGATATTCTTAATGAATATAAAGATCAAGTCAGAATATTAAAAGGTCAGATAGCAGAGCTTGAAGATGCAGGTAAATCTAAAGATGCAGCTAATAAAAGATGTTTGCAAAAATTAGAATTTTGTACTAAAGACTTAGATGATGCTTTATCTAAAATTAAACAGTTAGAGGAGAAGAAGGATGTGGATTAGTGCAATCAAATTAGCAATAAATGCTGGTTCTCACATATATAAAAAGAAACAAGAAACTCGTATGAATATTGCTTCAGCACAAGCGGTTCATGCGGAGAAGATGGCTAGTGGTGAACTTGAATATAAAGCGAAAGTTATTGAGAGCAATGATAATGGTTGGAAGGATGAGTTTGTCCTTATTCTTGTATCTTTGCCTATCCTTTTATTGGTCTGGTCTATTTTTTCTGACGATCCAGAAATTCGTATTAAACTAGATTTATTTTTTGAGTATTTTAAACAGCTTCCTTACTGGTATCAAGCCATATTTATAGGGGTAGTTAGTGCTATCTATGGTCTTAAAGGTGCAGACATTATGAGAAAAAAATAATGAAAGTATCAGATAAAACATCAGTAAGTATGCCAATTAAAAATATGATTGGTATTATTGCTGCAGTTTCTATGGGTATCTTTGCATACACAGAAATAACTAATAGACTTACGTCACTTGAAACTTCAAGACAATTATTTAATGCAGACTTACTTAAAAAATCCGAGCAGCTCCCTGTCGACCAGGAACAATTTATGCTCTTGGAAAATTTATATAAAACTGTAGAAAAAATTGAAATAAGAATTGAAGCTATGATGCACAATAAAGTAAATATAGAATTTGTAACTAAACAATTAGAAAAAGCCTTAAAAGATATAGAAAGTTTAAAAGATAAAGTAAGAGCTAATGGAAATGGAAATCACTAATGACTGAAGTAGTAGTAGCTTTACTTATGATTGTTAATGGAGAAATCAAAGAACATAGAATACAAGATACTATGTCTAATTGTTTAAAAGGCAAAAGAATTGCTATGCGTACTAACACAGGTACAAGTGTAGAATATCAATGTATTAAATCTAAAGCTGAAACAGAAATTTATTTAGGTGAAAAATCTATTAAAAAACTTATATTAAAATAATAAATTATCAAAATGACCTTAACTAAATTTGATTCAAGACACATAGATCGTTATAACGAGCCAAGATTTTTAGTTCATTTCCAATGGGGAACTAATGAAAAAGTTTATCGTTATGCTTTAGTTGAAACGATTAATACAAATGAAATTGACCACACTACAAAACAAAAACAAGATGAACTAGGTTTGTCTCAAAAAGAAATTTGGGAGAAAAAATATAAATGAAAAATATAATGACATCCTTTGCTCAACAATATAAGAAGAAAGTAAGTTTATTATCGCAGCAAACAGGTAAATATGGCAAGAACAAAATTAGATCCAAACAAACCAAAGCACGTAAGAATAGCAAAAAGCACTAGCATAGGAAGGCGACCTAAGATGTCATCAATGAATAAAAATAAAAAAAGTTCTTTTAAAAAATACAGAGGTCAAGGTAGATAATGTATGGAGATTGCCAGGATGAATTATACTTTTACTGCGGTGCTTATTATTTTGATATGTTTATTAACTATCTTTGCTGATCCTGCTTATCCTAAAGGAGATAAATTCTTGAAAACACCACCAAAAGATTTTATATTGCCAAAACCAACGGAATAAAAAATGATTAAACAAGACGCACTACAAAAAATAGAATCACATGAAAAACTATGCAGAATTATGCAGAGGCAAACGCATGATAAAATTCTCAAATTAGAGCAACAAATTAATAGAGTAGAAAGTATTCTTTTAGTATCTGTTGGAACTTTAATTGCAGGTATGGCTAGTATGATTTTTATGTTATTCTCAGGATAATAATGATTGATAATATAATGTTAAAATTTTGTGATTGGTTAGATCAATTCCATGAATGGATTAATAATCTATTTGCACCTCGTTGTAAGTGTGGCAAAAATAAATCTAAACGCACATCCAATAAAGAATGGATTAAAGGTTACAAGGAATGGAAAAATAAATGAGCATTAATTATAGAGGAGAAACTTTTTCAGGTTACAACAAACCTAAAAACGATAGAACTAAAACTAAAAAGTTTTCTGTTTTAGCTAAATCTGGAGATCAAGTAAAACTTATTCGATATGGAGATGCCAATATGAAAATTAGAAAAAACAATAAAGCAGCTAGAAAAAGTTTCAGAGCAAGACATAAGTGTGATACTAAGAAAAGTATATTAAGTGCTGGTTATTGGTCTTGCAAAAAATGGTAAGAAAAAAAACTTGGGTTAAACTAAAAAATAAAATTGTTTTTTGTGGTTGTTGCGAGGTGTGCAATAAACAATTATATTCCGATACACCAGGTTGGATTATTAATGCTGAAAAAAAAAGATTTTGCCACAATGGAGTAGATGAATTGTGCTTTGATACCTATCTTAATCGTTAAGCAAAAATTCAAAGTCTTTCCAAATCGTTTCATTCTCTTGCCAAAATCTTCGCTTATCCTGTTTCATCTGAACTGAATTTAATACTGTGGTATGATCTTGATTAAAATAATCACCAATCACAGGTAAACTCATATAATATTTTTCTCTTAATACATTATGAATAAGACTTCTTGCACGAACTAGATGACCTTTACGACATTTGCCTAGCACTTGATCTTTAGGAACTTCTAAACGAATACAAACTTTATTAATAAGGCTATCAATCATTCCTTTATGGGGTTTGTTAAATGAGGTATTTTTTTTTTTTCTAATTTGCTTAACTCTAATATAATGAATATTGTTTTTATTATGTTTCTTAGCTAACTTATAACCATTCCTAAAAGCATTTTTATAAATACTTTTTTCAAGATAAGACAGTTCACGATAGTGTCCAGCTTTGAGAGCCATCCTTAATTCTGCAAAAATTTGTGCTGAAGTCAAAACTCCCCTATGCCTTTCTTTCTTTTTTTTTAATTTGTATATTGATTGCTACTTAGCCATCAATAATTCTTTTGTCTGCTCAATTTTCCAAAGCAATCTATAAGAATCTTGTTGATACTTATTTACTTTTTGCTTTGCTTCCAGGTACTTCTGGTGTTTCTTGTCCTGAAGATCCCTGTACCTTTGCAGACGAGTTTTCAACTTGCTCATCGTTCTCCTTTTTCACTTTTAAAAAGTTGTATTTAATACTGTCAACTTTTATTTCTACAAATTTTCCTTTAGCACTAGGGTCTGCAGCCTTATTGACATCATCAAAGAGTTCTACTTCTGTAAAACCTGCTTCGCCATGTCTTAATCTTCTGTATATAGTCATACTTTATCCTTTTTGGCAACCTCTTTTTTGTGTACCTCTTTAGTCATCTTGTTATATATACTTAAATCTATATAATTATCTGCCTTAAAATTTTTGGTAGTTCTAAAGAGCTTTAAAGCCATCATAAGTTGACCTACTTGATGAGGTTTAATAACCTTTTTAAGATTACCATATAAGATAATCGTAAACATCTCAGCTAATAAAGTAAAGTTCTCCTGATAATTACCATAATCTTTTTCACGATCATTGATAATCTTTTTTTCAATCTCTTGATCTAATTCTGTGATCTTCATATTTTTTTTTAATCCTGGTGGGGAAAACTATCGAAAGGGAGTTAAGAAAGAAAAAACCCCACCAAGAAAATAAATAATAATTAATTATTACCTATAGTTAGGTTTATTACCATAACTAGGCTTGTTTCCAAACCCTTTATTTTGTGGTGTAAAGTTCCCTGATGTACCACTAGTAGGTTTACTTTCGTTAGGTGTTAATACCACATTAATACCCCCTGTTGGTGTTCCATCTTCAGCCACATCATCAAAGGCAGCTTGACTATACCAAGCATCGCCTATCTTTGCTCCAATTCTCCATTGCTTCCCTTCGGGAGACTTAGGATTAATCGGTGCTACCCAACTCGGTTGATTGGCAGCAGTCTTATTGTTGTTAGGGACAAGTTTTATATATAGCTTATCACTCATTTGTTTTCTCCTTTTTTATATTCAATCTATTTTAGATTGATTGTTTAATATCAATTCACGATTTTCAGCAACATCTGTGATTTGCCGATAAGCTCGTAAATTGTTCTTTAATAAATGATTAATCTCATCTTTGTACCCTGTGTTCATAATCCAATTTAATCTAGGAATATGTTGAGCATTTTTCAAAGCATCCTTAATCATTTCCACATCTACTTTATCATCTAGGTAGCTATGATTTGTACCATTAGTAGCAGCTTTAGTTTTAGCTGTTACTCTTGGAATATTGTTAGTAGGTTTTTCAAAAGGTTTGGCTTGATAACCATCTTCATCTTTTATACCTGTCTTTAAATTTAACAGATTTAAGAAAGCATACTTTCTAGAATAAGACATGGCATTACCTGTACCAAACTTATCCATTGCTCCCATTGCTGAACAACCATCAACTATTACAAAGCTAGTTGGGTCGTCAATGTCATGTACTTTCATTGTACAGACAACCATGATTGCATCTGCTTTATCCATAACTTCCGTTAGATAATTACAAGTTACATACAAATTGTTATCTAACAATGCTTGTGTAGCAACTTCTTGTACTGCATCATGTAATAAAGGATTAAAGTGCATCCCTTTTACCTTATCTGCTTTCTTTACTGCACCTGCCTGTAAACAAGCTGAGTGTAGTTTTTGGTATATATTTGTTTTCATATTATATTCCCCATAGTTTATTGATTTGTTGTTGTTGATGCTCAGTTAAATCACTATATAAATAATGTTTCATATCAGGTGCTTCAACTAAGTCTGCCATT
>Ga0209535_1002739_pt1 | contig 11448 bp, 12 predicted proteins | sample LinPmetageLP28_FD_184041 | JGI IMG/M metagenome (GOLD analysis project Ga0209535, IMG submission 184041) | Marine viral communities from the Pacific Ocean - LP-28 (SPAdes) (version 2) | ecosystem: Environmental > Aquatic > Marine > Oceanic | place: Pacific Ocean | collected 2009-08-22
AATTTTTATCGAGAGTTGCTATTGTTAATTCATCTTTTCTTCTTGCTAATGCTTTAGCTTCTTTATTCATTTCATTATCAATCTCACCTTTAACAACAAGAGATCTTAGTGCAGCTTCTGTGTCACCCACTTTATCAAATCTTTTACTTGCAGCTTGTGTTAGATTTTGAATTAACTTACCACTCTTAAGTTGTTCTTTTAGGTTACCACCTTCTTGAATAATTTTACCTGCATCAATTAAAGATTTATAAGCTGCATCTTTACTCATACCTTTGATGTCCATAATTTCTCTGTATTTGTCCATCTGTTTTATTCTGTTATCAGATTCTATTTTTGCTTTTTCTGCTTCTGTTAATACTTTTGGTTCAGTATCTGCACCACCACCTTTTATATCTACACTGTCCCCAAGAACAACTTTTCCTTTTGGTTTAGGTTCTTCTTTACCATCTTTATTAAAATATTTTCCGTTAGAATAAATTAAACCAGTTGCTATCCCAGTTGGAGAAAATACTAATCTAGCTCCTTTTTGAATATAGCCACCAGTAGTTGGACTTAAAAGACCACTTACAACTTTTCCACCTGTGCTTACGACAGGATCCCTAGCAAAAAAACCACCTAAAGCATTTGTATCAAAGCCTTGTGTTGCTGGATTTTTTTTACTTGATTTATAAAATTGTTGTACACCTTTACTGTCAAGTAATGGTTTACCTTTATTTTTACCGGTTTTTATTAATTTAGGAACTTGTCTCATTACAAATTGACCGAAAGGTCTTGCTGCTGCTCTTATACCAGCTCCAATAATAGGCATAGCAAGTCCTGCACCGATCACTGCAGGCACAACGTGATTTGTTCTGCCATTTACTTGAGGGTAAATTGGGTTACCTACAAGAGCTGCTCTTCTCGGTCCCTGATTATTAGCCATAGATCCACCATTTCTTTTTGGTTCCCGGATCCCGTTCATAACACCCTCTTTGATAGGGCCACCGTATCTGAACATAGGTCTATTTAAAGTTCTCATAATTAATTACCGAATCTTCTGCCGCCGTATATCTGACCAAACAATCCTGCAACACCTGTAGCTGCACCTAATGCATTTGCATAAGGATCAGAAGCTTGTTCTTGTTGGTATTGTTGTCCAGCAACACCACCAGATAAACCTGTAAGCATATTGCCATATTGACTTAGTCTTCCGTAAGGTTCATACGCACCTGTCTGTGCTGCTTGTTGATCAGCAGTTAATAAAGCTTGATTCTGTGCTTGGTTTACTGAACCTAGTGTACCTAATGCATTAATATCTTGACCCATACCTTGTCTACCAAAGTCAGATAAACCAAACTGTTGATTCATTTGATTACCAAATGCACCAGCTAGTCCTTGTTGTGCATTTGCAATAGCGCCTTGGTTTCCAAAATTCTGTTGTGCTAATTGATTAGCTTGACCAAATCCTTGTTGTAACATTTGTGCTTGTAGTGCAGATCTATCTGCTAATGAGTCTGCATTGTATTGACCCATCATAGCACCTTCTCTACCACCACCAAAGTTACCTGAATTTACTGCTTGATCTCTAATTTGTTGTTGTCCTGCTAATCTAGATTTATCAAATTCAGATAGTGTTGCATCAATAACTTGTGATTGATATGGAGACATAAAAGGTTGGTAAGCTTGTGGTCCAGTTAAAGCACCTAAGCCACCGATAGTTTGTGCTGATTGTCCCAAAGCCCCGGCCCCTGCTGTCTGTGCAGTTTGTGCTGCTTGTAAATATGGTGAGTAAGAACCTACACCTTGTGTAGCAAGCGCTGCCGCTTGTGTTTGCATAGGATCTTGTCCAGCAACAAACTGTCTGCCTGTAAAAGTATCTGTGTTAATCGGTGCAGAGTATGCGGCTGTTGCCTGTTTCGCATAATCTTTTACTGTATCCGATAAAAAATCTGGTATTGCCATTATATCATCCTTGATTGTAATGCTTGTTGTTGTTCATACATTGCTTGCGCGCCGTTTGGTTCTTCTATCATTTCTTCAGACATCATTTCTTCTCCACCTAAACCTTGTGAGTCTTCTGAAACTTGTCCGCCTTGCTCTAGATTATCCATTAAGTTTTGCATAACTTCAGATCCTCTATCTATATCTCCACCGCCTGCATTTCTTACAGCGTCTGCAGTAAATACAAATTCGTTTTTAGATAATCTTGCAGGTACATCGTCAGCTCTTTCTTCGCCGCCCATTGCTACAAAACCACCTTCATCTCTGTAATCTTTTTCTTGTCCACCCATGTCAATCATTTCTGATGCTTCTTCTGTGTCCATAATTCCACCTTCAGCAGCATTAACTCTTACACCGCCTGATCTATAATCAAATTTATTATATCCTGCTGGTGTTGTATATCCTGGAACTGTTGAATCTGGTACTGGTCCACCATCAGCTGCCATCATAGGTTGTTGCATACCTTGAGCTTGTTCTTGTTGTTGCATTACTGCTTTAACAAATTGTTCAAAAGATAAATCTCCACCTTTGTTTTTATATTTTACAAATTCTGTCATAAGCATTTGTTCTGCTTGTGCTTGTCCTGCACCACCACCCATGTTTAAAAATGTTTGTGCTGGTCTTATTCTTTGAGCTGCTTGCATTCTAATCATTTCATCTTCATCTTCATCTAATGAACCACCCATTGCATAACCGGCTCTACCACCTTGTGCATATTTTTCTTCAATAATTTCTTTGCCTCTTATTTGAAAAGGAATGTCTATAAACTTTTCTATAATATCAAAAGGACTACCTTGTTCTTCAAATGCTTTCCTTTCTTCTGGAGTCATATTGTTTAAAATCTCTAGATTACGATCTGTTATTGGTCCGGTCTCAAACATGAAATCGAATTTTTTATTACGAGGCGGTGCATTTTCTGGCATTAGAAATCTATCATTTGTATTACCTGGTAATGTTCTAAATAAATTTTCTTCTGTAGAAACTCTTTCACCTGCATAACCTGGTCTTGAACCATCTCCGCTTGGAGTAACTAATTGACCATTAGCATAATTGGCTCTACCACCGTTAGCTGCATAAAAGTTTTGACTAACATATTTTTTCTTAGGCATAAAGTTTAGACCTACACCCTTGTCCCCGAGACCTGAGTAAAAATTTTTTGCACGTTGTACTTGTGCTGCTGGATCTATTTGTTCAACAACAGTTTCTTCTTCGTCATCACCACCGCCACCCATTAATAGAGGAGCTACACTTGCTAGACCTAAAGCACCTAATCCAAGTTTACCATAACTTAAAGCAGAACCTGCACCATCTTTTCGAAACATATCTCCAACTTTAGAAAATTTACCTTTACCACCAAATATTTGACCTATACCTGTGTTGTTTGTATTTGAAAGTAAACGACCAAAACGTCCTGCGTTTCCTGCTCCAAAATTAAACATACCTTTTCCACCCATCATAGATGAACCACCTAATAAATAAGCACCACCACCTATCAAAGCAGCTTTACCTAATGGACTTTTAGCAATTTTCTTAACACCACGGAAAGCTTTCTTTACAAGTTTTCCTAAGCCATAGTTCTGTCTAGGGGCACTTAGTCCACCATATTCGTACATCTGTCTAGCCTGTTGTGAGTTTGTAATTGCCATAATTTAATCCTAGTTTACCTGTTTTACTTTGTTTCTGCAAACAAATCAAGACTTGGCATGATAACATTTACATCCTGTGCCATGTCTTCTGCTTTAAAACCTTTAGCTTCCCAGTCTTTTCTTTGTTTAAAAACCTCTCCGGTTTCCTTGTGTCTGTATGTTGTAGTAATTTTATCGGGTGTAATTACTGGTATATTGTTATCCATTAGTCTGTTTTCTCCTTTTTAATGTTTAGATAGCTGATAGCTACGTCAAACGAATCTGTAGTGCTTGACTGTACTGTAAAGGTTTTTCCACCTTCTACTATCAATGGTTGTGTTAATAGTTCTGTTGTTGTGTTTGCTGTTAGTTGTGCAGATTTAATAGCTGTAATACTGTTGTTAGTAACAGTTACTGTTGGTGTACCCGCTGATGTAACAAGTATTGATTTTATAACTACAGTTTCATTAATCAAAGGATTACCTGTACCCAATGGAACTAATGCATTCCCTGTTGTATTATTATCTATACCTTTAAATTTGTATTGGTTTACTACACCCATTATTCTAAAAAGAAAGCTCTCGCTTCTATCTCCTGTTTAAGTTCTTCTTGAAAAGAAGTATTTAATTTATTAATAACACCGTCAAGATCTCTTACTAATGATTGAAAAGTTCTTTCCTCATATTCTTTACTTGCTCTAGTTAATGATTGTACAATTTTTGCCATTATAAAATACTTGCTAGTCCTCCGTTTGCAAATGTTTTGCTATATTTAAAACCTAAACTTGGGTTATCGAAATCAGTATTAGCGTAAGCACTTAAGTTACCTTTATTGTAACTTATACCTAAATTTTTATTTCCTTCCATGTCTGCATTAAAACCTACTTGATAAGGCCCCTTATCATAAGTAAAATCTACACCTAAATTTTTTTCTAATATTTCTTCAGGATTTATAACTGCTTGAAATCTTCCTTTATTTTCTAACAATGCTTCAAGACCATAAGGTATATCATAATTACCTATTGATTTTGTTACAGTTGAAATATCTACAGGGTTATTATCAACCACTGCTACTGGTGGGTTATCACTTGCGCCATCATTATTACCGCCATCAAATTGTGTATTAGAATTATCAGTAGGGTTATTACCACCTTCTCCCCCAGTATCTCCCGGTCCTGGAGTATTTCCACCACCAAAATCATCTGATGATGCATCCATTCCGCCGCCTCTAAATCCTATTCTACCACCAAAGAAGTATCCGACTCTGCCTCCTTTAGCAAAAGAGCCAGAATAAGCAGTTGGCTCAGCATCATATTGTTCTTTAGTTTCTGCTCCATCAAATTGTCCACCTCCAACTCCTGCTTGATTTTGTTGATCTATTGATTTTTGAGATTGATTTGAGTAAGCTCTATCTAAATCTGCTTGAATACCTGCTTGTCGTGTTTTTTCCTCTAATTCTTTTTGTATTTTTTTATTACGTCTATGATGAAAACTCATTGTTGTAATTGGAGCTGACATCATTCCAGCTATTGTAGCTAGTGCACCTGATCTACTTAACTGTGGTCCTGCAATTTGTGCGTCTAAAGCTGCTTGTTCTTCTTCTGTTAAATCAACATTGTCATAATTATTTAAACCACCTAAAGCATCGTATTCATAATCAAATTGCGGTTCAACTTTAGTAGGTCCAGTAAAATCACCACCTCCACCACCACCATCATTACCTAATTGTTTAACAATCGGTGGATAAATAATTGGAGATTGAGTCATGATACCTGAGTTAGCATATGATACAGGAGAACCATCTCCTTCATAACTTATACCTTCTGTAGGAACATAATCATTTAGTAAATATTTGCTTTGAGACATAAATTTATCTCCAGCGTTATAGATAGCTTGGTCTTTTGCATTATAGAACGGTACCATTATCCTCTCCTCCCGTCAGGCATTATGTCTAACCTAAATGTACCTAGTTTCCAATTTTGTGCACTAGATATATTAGAAATTTGTAAAGCAATTGCTCTAGCTCTTATTCTAACGTCTTGTTTTGTTTGAGTTGTTGTTATATCAAAAGGTCTTACTACTGGAGTGTTAATTGGGTAGTCTGTAGTAACTAGTGATACTCTTGTATCCCCTACCTGTTCTATAAAATCAGGTATGATACGACTAATTTTTGCAATGTATTCACCATCACCTCTAATGTCTGGCGCACCAATTGATTGACCTGACGCAGCTCTTTTTTGTGTGATATCAAATTCACCAGAAGTAATAGTCCCTTTTAAAGGAGTAACCACACCCCCAGCATCAATTTGATCTGTTCCTGTTTCATGTTCATAATAAATTGTGCAACCATCGGTGTTACCTTGTACATCATAAGAAGTATTGCTATCAGGGTCATAATAATTTGCATGAGGTTTATTAAATACAGCTGAGTCTGACCATGATGCTCTAGGTAAACCTATTTTTACATTTGCACCAGATGAATTGGTTTCTGTAGTTAGTGAACTTATAGTCCATACAGTTCTTTTATTACTTGATTCTAGGTAATTATATGTAACCGCACGGTCTATTTGATTAGACCCATTACTACAATAGAACCAATTAACTTCTGTAAATAAATTATTCAAACCACAATTAATTAAATCTCTAGCTGTGCTATTTAAATTATCATAAACGTGGTCCTCAACAAGACAAGGCATTGATTTTAATTGACCATCATAAGTAAAGAAACCATTTTCAGACATCCAATAAGCAACACCATCAACTTCAACACAAGCATTCTTACCAATTAATCCACAGTTAGTTCCAGCTTGTTCAAAAGAAAAAGTAAAAGGTGCACCTACAAATCTCATTAAAAATAATGAAGTGTCGGTCCATACGTAAATAGCATCCCTACCTTTTATGGCTCCCATAATTTTAGAACCTGCAGCAAGTCTTTGTGTACCTGCTGTGTTTTCTGCAGTAACCGTATAAGCCGTAGATCCACTAATATTTTCCTGGTCCGAGAACCTTATAAACATATCATCTTGTGTTTCTTTATCTCCAACTGTTGTTTCTGTTCCAAAAAATACTAAGTGTCTATCTGGTGTAGACACTAATACATGACGTGATGCTGTAGGAGCATTTGCAATAATTGTTGCTCTAATTGAAGTAGCATTTGTTGGTTGTGCATCCCACTCAAAACATTCACCATTATAAATAAGTGCAATTAATTTTGTACCAAAATTATCTAACACCCATAAACCTGGGTTAAGTGTTACATCATCTGTTGATGATTCACCCCATGCAACGAAAGCTGAAATATTACTTACTGTTACTCCTCCACTATGTGTGGCTTTTGTAGTTCCATTAACACCTCTAGCTCCTCCACTTAAGGTCCCTGTTGCCTGGTCATTGTTTGTATAACTAATGTCTTCTGTACCAATTCTAATTTCTCCAGAATCAGGAAACGCTGTTGAGTTTGCAAGGACAATGTTAGTTGTAGTTGTATCTGTTAAAGCAGTTGCTAAAGTTGTAGTTGCAATACCAGAAGCAGTTCCGCCAAAGTTTGCTGTACCCCAACCGAATCCACCTAGTTGTTGAGATGGGCCAACGTGATAAAAAGGATTACCTGTACCATCTCCAGAGTTATTTAAAAGAGTTCCGGTTTCATTAGAAGCCATTGTAATTGTAATAGTTGTAGCTGTTGGCACAGACGTTGCCATAAATTTTATGTCATTAAAAGAAGCATCATTAAAAGTAGACCCTACTGCAGTAACTCCAGTTACACCTGTAAACAATATAACATCATCTTCTTGCATTCCATGTGCAGTTGAAAATGTGACTGTGACTGTAGGAGTTCCACTTGCACTTGAAAAATTAACGTTTGCTATACTTACCCTTATTGGAGTAATATCATAGAACTGACCCCCAGAATATACATACAACATTCTATTTGTACCTATTGCTGCGTACTTAATCCCTGCATTATTATCCCAATGATGCAAAGCTCTACCGGCTCCTGTTAATTTATCTTCACCTAACTGATCCCAACCACCTAATTTTTCTGGTGAGCCATATCTAAACCTAACATTATTACCATCAAACCACTGACCTTCAGCGCCTAGTTCGGTAACTTGTTTATTATATCCGGGAGCAAAACCTAGTTTTTGTAACATATAAAATCCTGTTTACTAGGTAGTATATCACATTAAATATTAATTCAATGTGTTTTTCAATGACTATTTCTTACTTATTTAAAGTGCTTAAACCATTCAGGAAGACCAATAAAAGGTCTTTTATCTAAATGGTTAGCTTTAGCTATCTTTGAATTTTTTCTGTTATAGTGTAGAAATACTTGTCCACAGTCTTTACCTTTAAACTCTTCTCTCCAATGTTCAAGATCACAACCAGAATAAATTAACATATCACCTGGGTTTAAATTAATTTCTATTCCAGCTTGTCCTTTTTTACCTGTTGGGTCTAAATATATAGGCCATGATTCACCACCTAAATTTAATGTAGTGGATATTTCACAAGCATGTCTATCTTTATGCCTTGTTAAAACATCTCCTTTTTTATATATCCTTGCAAAAGAATATGTCTCACTTAATTTTAGACCTGTGTGTTTTTCCATAACAGGTTTAACTTCTTTTAATAATGTCTCCATTACTATGTCCGCATAATGTGAATAAGTATTTGGTACTTGGGGATCTGTCCACACACCATACTCTGCATTAAATGGAGATATATATTTTTGATCAAATAAATATCTAGCTACTTCTCTTTTATTTAAAAAATATTTATATATAAAATCAGCTAATTCATTTGAAATAGCTTTTTTTAACACTGTGTATTTGTTTTGTTTAAATGACATTTTTTCCTTTTATTTAAATGGGTATCCTAAATTCCAGATAACCAAACTGTTTCTTTCTCCGCTTTTTATAGGGCACACTCTATGCCATATAAAACTTGGAAAAACCACCAAAGATCCTTTCGGTAGTATTTCTTTACATTTTCTTACGTTTTGTTTTTTACTGGGCTCTTTGTCCCTAAAATCAAATTCTAATTCACCGCCTTTATAATCTTTAGGGTCAGATAAAGTTACAGTTACAGATAATTTTCTAATTCTTCCATCACTAGGATGACCTTTTTTTTCGTAAGGTTTATCCCAACTATCACAATGCCAATCATAATATTGATTTTTTTTGTATTTTGTAAATTGACAAGACTCAGAAAAATCCCATTGGAAATTCCAACCAGCACTTTGATTAGCTTTATGAATGTAAGGTTGTATTTCCCTATAAATCCATCTGTCATCCATCCAAGCAACAGAAGAATTTCTTTTCTTCTTTAAATCTTTAATTTGTTTTTTATCTAAATTACCATTAGAAAAAGCACCCGTAACTGCCATTTCATCATTTAATTGTTTTGCGTACCTGGTAATATCATCACAAATATTTTCTGGAATAACCGATTGAAAATACCAGTAGTAGTGTGTTAAATTCATAATATTGCTTTATGAAAAGAATATAAATTAATTTAAATAATTTGTAAAGAATAATTAAACTGCTACCCAAACTAGCGCTGACGCATCCCAATCGAAGTTATTTTGTGGGTCTTCAAAATCTTTTGCTGTCCATTTTTGACCTGTTTCATCCCAAAAAATATTTTTTTCTGTTGTATCTGTTGGATATGTAACTGGTGCTTGCCAGTCATCATTTGAATCTAATACCCATGAAGCATAGGGTTTTGGTGAAATAAATTTATCTTTTGTAGAATCATAAGTATAACCTGGACCGCAGTATTGTTTTCTAAAATTTGAATTGTAAGAAGTTTGTTTCCATGTGCCACCTTTCATAAAATCAATACACCATGTTTCACCATCAACATGCATGTCGTTTTCACCTAAAGGTCCTGCAGCTGTTTCAATATCATTAGAAACAACTATTACCCTAGTGACTAAATTGTTTTCATCTATTTCTGCAAAATGTGCCATAATTATAACCAGCTCCCTGCTTTTATAAAAGTGTTAACTGTACTCATTGGCCATACCCCTGAAGCCGTAAATGTACCTTCTGGTTCACGAATAATAACAACTCCAGAACCTGCACCAGCAGGAGATGGACTAGCGGGCCATGTTGGTCCACTTCCTCCGCCGCCTGTATTAGCTTGACCTGCTTGTGAAGGACCGGGTCCAACACCACCGCCATTAGCTCCGCCTCCGGGTCCGCCGTTACCAGCTACTCCGCTGTTTCTTCCATCAGTTCCGCCGGCTCCACCGCCGCCTCTTGTAACTGATGATCCTGTAATACTATTTGCTAACCCATTTCCACCGGGGCCACCTCTTGGGTTTCCTGGTTGACCATTACTTCCTGCTCCGCCAGCTCCTCCGCCGCCGCCTGCACCTGAGTTTTGATTGGCAATCCAACTTGCTCCACCTGCATTTCCTTGACCAGATGGACTAGCTCCTCCACCACTTTCAGGACCTCCAGAATCTCTACCACCACCGCCACCACCGGATCCACCTGCAGTTCCTGAATTTGTCCAGGTACCACCTTTTCCGCCAGCTGTTGATGTTATAGATAATAATGTAGAATCATTTCCGTTACTGTTTCCGCCGCCACCTGCTCCGACAACTACGGGTGTGCTGCTGTAAGGTACGCTACTTATTTTTGTGCCACCGGGAAAAGATGTTTTATATCCTCCGGCTCCACCTCCGCCACCTCTATCAGTACCAGCTCCGCCACCACCAGCAATAACTAAATAATCTATTTCTGCTGGAGAATTAGTTGGAGATTGAGTGAAGTTACCGGATTCAGTAAAAGTTGTAATTTTTTCAGATGTAGTAGGGTCGTTGTCTGGTCCTACTATTCCACCATTAGCACCTGTAGAAGCCATAGCTGGTCACCCTCCTATGCGTCGTTTAATATTTCGTAATTTACAGTCATAACCGCATCACCAGCTGCACTCGCACCTGCTTCAAGGTTATCACCTTCTTCAAGGTATATAGCTGAATTTTTATCGATTAATATTAAAGTAGAATCTGCAGGTACAGCGATTGTACTTGCTATATTTAAAGGTGATCCACCACTTTTTGTAATTGCTGCTGATATATCTACTGAACTTGATCCATCAATATTAGCAATAATTATACTATTAATTTTTACAAGTGTGTCTGAAGCTGCTGCTAAAATCTCTGTAGTTAGAGTAGTAGTTAAAGCCGCTTGTACCGATTCACCTGTTATCGATGTTACATTTACTAGATTCGGGTTTGCCATAATTTATTTTCTCCTAAGTGTTATTATTATCCGAAAACTAAAGACATTGCAATAGCTTTTCCTACCGTTGATGCTGTATTACCAGCAATTTGAACTTGACCTGTTCCTTTAGGAACAAGGTTAATACTTACGTTAGTTTCTCCGGAAGCCGTTATAGTAGGGGCATAACTTGAAGCCGCATTGGCTAATGTAAGTTCATTAACTGCTGAACCTGTAGCCGTTAAAATCAATAATTCATTACCGTTAGTATCTAAAATTGAAGTACCAATTTTAGGTGCTGTTAAAGTTTTGTTTGTTAAAGTTTGAGTACCAGTTTCTGTTACTGTACCTGCTGGAGATAGAGCTGCATCATAGACACCTGTGTTTGTTGCAACGCCATCAAGATAAATAAGTTTGTATCCTTTATCTGTAGCTGAAAAAGTAACAGTAGCTCCTGAACCTGAAACTGCTTTTAATTGTAGTGTGTATGCACCTGAAGTGCTGTTTTTAATAATGTAAATATTTTCTGTAAGCAATGGAAAAGTTACAATTCTTGCTCCAGAAATAGATCCTGTTAATTCTATAACTCTTTGTTGAGCAGTACCTGTT